>ENA-UENV01000013-UENV01000013.1-marine-metagenome-genome-assembly--contig:-NODE-13-length-63638-cov-188.766198_pt1 | contig 63638 bp, 43 predicted proteins | sample MGYA00237878_ERZ529328 | MGnify/ENA primary metagenome ERZ529328 (study PRJEB26372, sample SAMN05368348) | marine metagenome | biome: cultured habitat; feature: ocean water; material: water; isolation... | reverse complement strand
GTCTGCGATGGCGGGAGAACTCTTTAACCCTTTATTCTTTTCCTCTTTTGCCCTTTACTCTGTGTTTTTTTTTCTCTCATGAGTCTCGCCTCTGGCGAGTCGAAAAATTTTTTCAAATCAATGTAATATATTTGTAATATAAAATTCAACGAATAGAATTAGACACAAACTATAAGACAAAATCCAGATTAAATATTATTCTTTTTTGTGATTTTAGTATTCCTCAATTTATCAAATGTTATTCCTTTTTATTAACCAATAAATTTTGCTTTTCAAACAATAATTATTCCCATAAAAAAGTCAAATATAAGATATCTTGTCAAATAAAAAAAACTACCTTATAATGATAATAAATCTGAATAATAATTATTCCATTTAGCTAGGCTATGTCTAAGCTTTTCTGCTTTGACTATGGCTATATTTGTTAACCAATCAAATATCATAACTTTGCTTATAAATTATTAATTGTTAGTTATTAATTATTGACAGGAGATATCTAATTATGTTTTTTACTAGACTTGAATAAGCTATCAACTCTACCACTAATGCTAGTGGTGCTTCTCTGGAATCTCGTATCGAAAAGCTAGAAAAAGAGTGAGTTAAGCTCAGAAATGAACATGCTGCTAATGAATACAAAATAAAATTGTGCTAGCTTTTCAGTAGCTATAAACAATGTATCAAATTGTATAGCAATTCCCTCGTAAGTTGTGACAATTTAAAAACTAGAAATAAACTCTAAAACTCTTCCCTATTGACCATTACACCATTACCTATTCTCAAAAAGTGGCAGGATTTTCAACATAAATAAAATAGAATTGCCATATCTATCCTTTTCTGGTTTAGCGATCGCTTGCCGCCATAAACACTAAACTTTATTCTGGCAAATTATTCCTGAGCGTTATTACCACTCAGTTAAGAATAGAATTGTTCTCAGCCTTGCAAGCCGCTCAAGCACAAAACACTATTGAAGTAGTGAGACTAGAGAGACTACCTGAGGTGTTTTGTACCGGAAGAGATGATATTATTTGAAGAAAGAGTTTATTTCAGCCTCTATTATTAATAATAACTATTAATAGTCTATGTATCGCGATCGCTTCTACTTTGAAATAAAATGTACCCAGAAATTACCATCTGGCATACAAACATTACGAATTAACTCATAAGAACAATGTAGACAAGCACCACTTAGGTCAGTCCGATATTTAGTAGAAGACCATTCCCCATATGGGTCATGGATAAATAATCCTTTATTATCAAAACCAACACCAACAATTAGATGACCAAAAGAAGTAAAATAACTGTGTATAGCCACAGGGTTTCCTGCTATTAGAGAGTCTTGAACCTCTTGAATAGTAGCATGAGTTTTAAAAGTATCTTTACATCCATAATCCCTTATAATTTTAACTAAATGATATGGATGATGACGACTGTAACCTTGACTTAAAGCATACTCATAAAGTTCATCTTCAAACTCACCATAATTCGACTTACGATTTACTTCTAAAAATTCTAAACATGAAGCTATTGAAGTAATATTACATAAACCTGTAGGATTATACAAATCATCTAATTTTGTTTTGTAAGGAACTTTTATTTTAATACTTTCTGGCTTCAGCTTAGGATGTACAACTTGATTATTTTCATAAATTTCAACCTTTTTTTCATCAACATACCAAACCCCTAAACCATTATATTTATAATTACGAAAAGCAACCCGAAAATGATTTCTAACTGGAGTGTAAGCTAAAAGTTCAAATTCTTGATGAGCAGACATTTGATGCTTTTCTGAATCAGATAATTGAGAAGATAGAAGAGGTCTTAACTTCAGAATAGTTTCTTTTGTAGTTCTTAATATAATTGGAGCTGCAAAAATATTTGCTTCTTTTGCATCCCACAATTTTTTGATAGTTTTTTCTCCTAAATATCCCGCTTCACCACTTTTTTGCTCTACTTGAAACCGATGAAGTGCTGCCGTAGTCAATGGGCCAAATATGCCATCTATTGGAGGGTTAAGCATATTTAAGTCAATTAGTATGGCCTGAATCTCGCAAGTTAAGTATTCATCATCAGCGAGGGCTTTTACGTCGTATTTAAGGTCTGTTCCGAGAAAATCTTTAAGTTCCATATTAGCTTTACATAATAGGAAATAGTAATCAGCAGCTATGATATACCATCTCTTGGGCTAGACCAAAGTATGGGACATTTTTGAAACGCAAATTTGAAAAGCAGTAATAAAGTACTAAGGTATGAATAGTCACACTCTTGTATTATAAATTTTAGTATTCTTTATATAGTAATGGTAAATAGAATAGTACGGGAGCACTTTGCTCCCACTACCTTGTCTCTTCACAAAAATAACTACAATACACTACTATTACAATAAAAATTACCTAGGTATAATGCTCAAAAGCCATGATATATACCCTTAGAGGGAAGTAATGTATTAAGTTAAAAGCGATCGCCAATTTCTTTCATAGGATATCCCATGGGGTAGGTTTTCCAACACTTTTTATCCCAACTAACTCAACCACCAGCAACAGCAGGAACAATACTAACTTCATCCCCATCTTTTATAGATGTTTTTGTTCCTTCTAAGAATCTAATATCTTCACTATTAACATAGAAATTTAAAAATCTTCTTGGTTCTCCTTTATCATCACAAAGACTTTTTTTTATACCAGGATATTTAGCTTCTAGAGATTCAATTAAATCTAAAATATTACCAGCACTACATTCAATTTGTGATTCATTGTTAGTAAACTTTTGCAATGCAGTAGGAATTAAAACTTTGATTGCCATAACTTGTTAATTAACTCGTATAAATAACGCTTAATTTGTAGATACTTATTATTATGGTTAATTCAATAATATAGTTATCTTTTTCACAAAAAAATTATTTTTCCAAAACTAATATAGTAATCCTATCAAACTATTGCAAAAATTCAAAAACTAGAAATAAACTCCAAAACTATTACTCATTACATATTGCCAAAAAATGGTAATATTTTAGACCACATAAAAATAGGATTACTATATATAACCTTAAGTTTCCTAGGAATTTATCATAAAAATCCCATAGGATAACGAAAAATTAAACCAAAACTTGTTGCCAGTCAAGACGTTCTAATGTTTGAGCGCGTTCCCATGCTCTTTCAAAACTATCCAGCTTTGCTTCTATTGTTAAAGGTTCGCCGACATAACCTTGTACTGCTTCTTGAGTCTTTAAGCCATTGCCTGTAATGTAAACAACAGTAGTCTCTTCAGGGTCAATTTTACCTGCCTCTACTAACTTTTTCAATACAGCAATAGTTGTACCACCCGCTGTTTCTGTAAATATACCTTCTGTTTCTGCTAATAATTTTATACCTTCAATAATCTCAGTATCATTCACAGATTCAATGTTACCATTTGTTTTACGAGCTAACTCTAGTGCGTAGACACCATCTGCCGGGTTGCCAATAGCAATTGACTTAGCAATAGTATTAGGTTTAACTGGTGATATAAAATCACGCTCCTCCTTAAATGCTTGAGCTACTGGTGAACAACCTTCAGCTTGGGCTCCACTAAAACGAACTGCCTTATCTTCCACTAAACCTACTTTGATAAACTCTTGGAACCCTTTGTAAATTTTGGTGTAAAGGGAACCAGAAGCAATAGGAGCAACCACATGATCTGGTAGTTGCCATCCTAGTTGTTCAGCAACTTCAAAACCAAGAGTTTTTGAACCTTCTGAATAATATGGGCGGAGATTAATATTTACAAAGCCCCAACCGTAGCTATTTGCTACTTCGCAACAAAGGCGGTTTACTTGGTCATAGTTCCCTTTAACTGCCATGAGTGTTGGGTTGTAAATTAAGGTACCAAGAACTTTTCCTGCTTCTAAGTCAGCAGGAATAAATACACAACATTCTAATCCAGCTTTGGCCGCGATCGCTGCGGTAGAGTTAGCTAGGTTACCTGTACTTGCACAAGATACTGTAGAGAAACCTAATTCTCTAGCGCGACTTAAGGCCACTGATACTACCCTATCTTTGAAACTAAGGGTAGGCATATTTACTGCATCATTTTTAATATAGAGATTTTTTAGACCCAGGCGACGTGCTAAACGTTCTGATTTTACGAGGGGAGTCATACCTGTTCCTACATCTATAAAGTTGTCTGTTACCACTGGTAGGAAATGTCGATAACGCCAGATAGACTTAGGGCCTGCTTCTATTGTGGCCCTACTTACTATTTGAGAGAGCTTTTCGTAATTATATTTAACTTCTAAAGGGCCAAAGCACACGTCTTCACATATGTGTTTTGCTTCTAAGGGGTATTCTTCTCCACATTCTTTGCATCTAAGGTTTTCTACGGCTGTGTTTGTCGTTTCGATTTGGTTATGAGTTTTTGTGGCATGGGTCATAGTCTTTACTCCCTACTTCATTTCTCAGAACTATTTAGATTTTTCAGATACTAGCATGGGTCAAAGTTACCGTCAACCATACCCGACAAAAACAGTCGGGTATAATTTTTGAGCATTTTTTCATTAATTTGATGCTACAGATAAATAGTTAATTTTAGTTTATTTATATTACTTTTTGTTATAGTAAATGTATCATTTTATGAACTTTAATTTTGTTTAAGTCTATAATCTATGACTAGATAGGGAGTAAATTATATTTTCTAAAAAAAAATCTCTAAATTCTAAAATCATGAAGGCCACCACTGACTGGAGGAATGAGGACAACTTCGTCGCCGTTTTGAAGAATGGTTTCTGGAGGGACAAAATTGAGGTTAATGCCAAATTTTGTGACATCTTGCCACTTTTCTAGTTCGGGGTATTGGCTAATGACCCTTTCTAGAAGTTGAGATACTGTTGTTCCATGGGAAATGCTGAGTTGGACTTCGGGAACTTTGTAAGCTTCTTGGTAGACTGCAAATAGTTTTAAAGTAATCGTGATTTTGGGGTTATTCATGTTAAGGAGGCAAAGAACTATAAATTTTTTATTTTGTTGAATAAAAAGTCATTATTGTTAACAAATTAGTTTAACCATAAACTTAATTAATCAGAGTTTAGTGTTTTGTGCAAGTTAATGTTTGTTTTTCTTCAAATCAAAGATTAGTTAAACTAGGTCTTTTCTTTTCCCTAGTAGCGGACTTATTTGAATGTTTTTTAGAAGATAAACGCCATATTTTTTTCCTTTGAAAGTGGTCTAAACTATTGAATACTTCTTTACTGACTTGAGTTAAGAAATAGTTAACCTATTCCCTAATTATCTATGGGATACTGAATAAAATGCCTAATTATTAGATAGTCTTCGTTTTATTCTACAACAATGTATTGGATAAGTTTTATTTCTAATATCTGTTAAATTTTCAATAACATTGCAAGTTTTATGAGTCGTGGCTTTTTTGACCAAATAAGTTGTTATTTGAAGATTAATTAGCTTTCTGAAAGAATTGTTTTTGCCTGATAACTGTAGCCGTAAGCGATCGCCCCGAAAGCCAAAAATAGTAAAATACCAACAAGAATTTCTGCGTTGAGAAATTCAATTCTTTCTGTGAAGGTAAAATTTGATTAGGAATTAACCATACAAGCTGGGTTTTGCCTCTAGCAACTAGATAGTGATAAATAGGAAAAATCAGTTTTATATCTTGCCCCGCTGTTAGGTATGGGGAGTATTATACTGAGTTATGGTATATGATTTGATATTTATTTGAAAAGTGATATGTGCTATATTGATCTATATTTTACATTACAAAATGTAGCATAGAGATATACTATATAACTAGAATCTATATTAACAGAATTACTCTGTTTTGCTGACTACCCTATGAATATTTTGTTCTATGTGATTATCTCGTAGTCAAAATACCATAAATAAAATATTATAGAATTTGGAGTAAATTTTTATTTTTTTTGAAAGCAATTATGGATATTTTGTCATTAGGTTGGGTTTCCATTTTAGTTCTGTTCGGTTTCTCTATTTCGATGGTAGTTTGGGGTCGTAACGGGTTCTAAAAATTAAGTATCGGTTTGTAGGAAACTTAATTTTTTGATCTTTGTTTACCAGACTAAATTGTAATCTAATAGTCAAAAAGATGGGATAGGTGATAAGCTTATCTCATCTTGAATTTATATACAGCATCTTTCAGGTTAATGAAACATGCCTACGGGAGTCAGGTGGGGGCACTACATAATTTTTACCAAATACAGCCATAAATCATTTTTTTAAAATTAGCTGAATGCTAACTAAAAAATTGACTGGCAGAGATGTTAAAATTGATAACTTCGCGTCACATTTATAAAATTATTTAGGGGCTTTTCTGAAACGTTTATACTGTAGTTGACTGAAATCAAAACTACTATAATACAATTTGTCATTTAATAAATTTGAAATAAATAGATATATAAACCTGCAGCGGTCTGTAGTAATAACTAATAACTGAAATGATATTGATTAATAATACGAAGACCCATCAAAATACTAAACTAAGAATTTTCTTCCCACATAAAGCTATATTGTATTAAGTAGCTTAAGTAAAATAACTGATATTCTAATGATTGCTAATACCATCAAAAAATCCGACAATATTCCTGTAAGTGCAGGTGGAACAGACCCAGAATATTTTGATTGGCAAGAAGTTTGGTATCCAATTTATTATATAGAAGACTTAGAGAAAAATAAACCTACAACATTTACATTATTAGAACAAGATCTTGTGATTTGGTGGGAAGAAAAAAACAATCAATGGCGGGTATTTGAAGATCAATGTCCCCATCGTTTAGCACCCCTTTCTCAAGGTAGAATTAATGAGGCTGGATGCTTAGAATGCCCCTATCATGGTTGGGCATTTTCAGGGGGAGGAAATTGTGAAATTATTCCTCAACAAATTGCAGGAGGAAAGGCAGAAAAATCATCAAGAGCAAAAGTTAAATCTCTACCTACAAAAGTTTGTCAAGGTCTTTTATTTGTCTATGCAGGAAAAATCGAAAATGCTGCTCAAACACCTATTCCTAAAGTTGATGTTTTAGATGAAAATTCTAATGAATGGATTTGTTTAAATACTTTTCGAGATGTACCTTATGATGGTTTAACATTAATGGAAAATGTCTTAGATGCTAGTCATATTCCTTATACTCATCATCGTACTGTGGGAAACCGCGCTAATGTTGCTCCTGTAGAATTAGAAGTTTTAGAATCTGGAAAATGGGGTTTTAAAGGGGTCTGGGAAGAAGGTCCAAGAAAAGGAACTTTAGGAAGACAAGAGACTACTTTTATTGCTCCTGGAATGATGTGGCATGACCTTACTTCTAAACAATTTGGTCGTACATTAACAGTTGTATATGCAACACCTATTCGTAAAGGAGAATGTCGTTTATTTGCCCGTTTCCCTTTTAAGTTTTCTTCTCCCTTACCGAAATTTTTTATTCAGTTAAGCCCCCGTTGGTATTCTCATATTGGGCAAAATGGAGTATTGGAAGATGACCAAATATTTTTACATTATCAAGAACGATATTTAGAAGCAAAGGGTGGTAGTGCTAATTTTTCTAAGGCTTTTTATTTACCTACAAAAGCAGATTTATTTGTATTTGAATTGCGTTCTTGGGTGAATAAATATAATGCTCAATTATTTCCTAATGCAACTTTAAGTTCTGCTCTGAACTCAGAAATATTGTTAGATAGGTATCATTCTCATACTAAAAAATGTAGTAGTTGTCGCAGAGCTTTAAAAAATTTACAACGAATAAAGGTTGGAGTCGTGCTTGTGACTTCATTTATCTGGGCAAGTATTTTTTTTATGCTGTTAATATTAGATGATTTTAATATGACTTTGATGACTTTTTTGATTTTAAGTTTGCCTGTTGGAGTTGTTTTTTGGTTACTGTTAAGTAAATTAGAAAAACAGTTTTATCAAGGACGAGAAATACCTCCAAGAAATTTATTAAATAATTGAATTTTTCTCTAGAGAACTGCTTCTAAATTACTTCTACATGGTTTGCTGAATAAATATAGAGTTGTGATTTATTTGTCAAATATTTGATTAAGGTAGCAAAAAATATTTGCAAAAAATATACAAATAATACAAATTTTGGCATTGGTGACTTAGGATATGGTTTGAGGTGATAGCGATCACTGTGAATATCTATAAAGAACTGGAACATTCCAAAATTGATATTTAATGGATCAGTAAGGGAATTGAATGCTTTAACTTCTCGTGAGATTTTGAGTAGCAAAGAGTCCTTCGATGTCATCTGGCAAGATATTGCCGAAGTCTAGTATTTTCTCCAACTACAATGGTCATATAGGTTTTGCTGATAATTTTATCCCCATCATTAATAGGTCTTGGCATATACTTTCCATCCATCTGTAAAATAAAAACAACATTCCCATTTTTTAACTGGTTCCCATAAAGAATAAAAGATTTTTCCACTATGACTTCCAATAACCAATTCTAAAATTCCTTGTTTAAAATGATTTACTGCGGTTTACAGCCAAATTTGGTTTTTTTTTGAGCTTAATTATGTCTGTAATTCTTCTAGCTCTCCTACTTGAGGAGTTTCTTGAGAAGAGTTAAGAACGTGGTAATAGTTTTCCTACTTGTTTAATAGAGTTGATAAGCGATCCTTATAAACTCAAATGATACCTTAATTCACAAACGCCCAAATTTTGATGTTGTTTGATATAATAATATGGTATACTTTATTTAATTGGAGTAATAAGGTAATGGATATGTCAAAATTACTGAAGAAACTTTCAGTTATCGTCGCTGGAACAAGTTTTTTTTCCATAACAGGAACAACTGTAGCTGAGGCAATTTCTATAGCCCCTAGGAATAATGAACAAGATTTAGCATCGAAGATTCTCGGAAGTGGAATTACACTAATGCCAGGTTCTGTTAATTATATTGGTGCTACTGGTGCTTCAGGATTTTTCCAAAATGGAATTAAATCAGGAATAGGTATTGATGAAGGTATTATTCTAAGTACAGGTTTAGCAGAACATGCAGTAGGTCCGAATAACTTAAGTAAACGAAGTACTGTGAATGGGCTCTCTGGCGATCCTGATTTGGGTGCCTTGATGCCTGGGGTTTCAACTAGTGATGCTACTATTCTAGAGTTTCAGTTTAAAACAGCAGGAGGCAATATTTTCTTTAATTATGTGTTTGCCTCGGAAGAATATAACCAATATGTTGGCAGTGCCTTCAACGATGTCTTCGGCTTCTTTTTAAACGGAAAAAATATTGCTCTCATTCCTAATACATCTACTCCAGTTGCAATTAGCACAGTAAACGGAGGCAACCCTTTTGGAACTAATGGGAGTAACCCTGAGTTTTTCAATAATAATGATGGAGAAAGGTTCAATATATCATTTGATGGGTTCACTGATGTCTTTACTGCCCAAGCGTTTGGACTAGATCCTGGTGTTCATAATATCAAACTAGCGATAGCTGATGGAGGAGATTCTTCTCTTGATTCTGCCGTGTTTATTCAGGGAAAGACTTTTTCTACTCAAACAACAAAGTATGTTCCTGAGCCTTCCGCTGATCCTGCCGTGTTTATTCCGGAAAATACTTTTTCTGATCAACCAACAAATAAACTAACAAAGCATGTTCCTGAGCCTTCCGCAATGATCGGTTTATTAGTAACTAGTTTGGGCAGTTTCTTTTTCAAAAAAGTCTACAAAGTTTAATAACTAATTTCTTCCACTGAGGATATTAGATAGCGATCGAGCCACAATGATCGGTTTATGAGTAACTAGTTTGGGCAGTTTCTTTTTCAAGAAAGTCTACAAAGTTTAATAACTAATTTCTTCGACTGAGGATATTAGATAGCGATCGCTTTCAACAGCACAGAGGAATTATTTGGAATAAAGGTTTGAAGTCACTGAAATTATTGACAATTATTGATAGGAAAGGCTTTTTTAGTTACTTCTATATAAACCACAAAGTCAAAATTACCACTGTTTTAGGGACATTTATAAGAATGTCCCTATTTGAATATAATCAACTGAAAAACCCTGTAAACCCTTCCTCTGCGTCAATCTGTCGCACTACAGTCAATGCTGAATAAGAAACTCCCGCTGTACCCTCTCCCGGATGAGTTGAGTCTCCTACTAACCACAAGTCCTGGATGGGAGTCCTATTAGCAATTCCAAAAGGTCCGAAGTTTGCCAGACGCTGACCGACACCACCAACAATACCTTCATCCCGTGCTGTAAACTTCACGAAAGTACGAGGTGTTGCAGCTTCCTGATAAACTATTGTTTCTGGCCTTAAGTCAAAATATCCACTTAAATGAGCGATCGCTTCCTCCATATATTTCTGTTTCAACTCCTGATAATTTTGGCTATGTCGCCATATCTGAGTATCAGTAAAGCTTGAAGCAGTAATTGTTGCTTTACCAGTGGGAGCGCGACCATCTCCAGGATGACTCACTGATACAAACAAAGAATTATTTTCCCCTATAGGACCATCATAATTATAGAAAAATTGCAAGTGAGGCGGGCAGTTTGTGGGAATAGCGCTTTCATCGACCCCTAAATACACTATAAATGCACCCCAGGGAGATGGCAGTTTATCAACTCGCCGTTTGTAACCAGCCATTGAGTCTAAAGTGTGTGGTTGATTTTCGTTGGCTACTAATTTTACTAAGTTTTGTACAGTCACGTTTGCCACAACATGGTCGGCAGTTTCTACCCAAGTTTCCCCAGTTTTCTGATTTCTGATCCTGACAGCGTTAGCTTTGCCATTATCTACATGTATGTTTTCAACAGTATGACCCATGAACAATTTGGCTCCGTCTCTTTTTAGGGCTGCAACTAGGCGATCGCTCAATTCCTGCATACTTCCCTCAAGATGGTACAAGCCTTGAGGAGCTTGAGAAACAGCTAAAGCAGTGGCAGCATAAAGTAAAGCTGTTTCTTCTGTACCAACTTGAGAATAAAGTTTCAATTGTAAATCTAGGAAAGTTTTTAACCTTAGGTTATCATTTAAACCACATAATTGTAACGCATCTGCTACTGTCATTAAAGTAAATGGTACTGTAATTAGAGTATCTGGGCGTACTGCTTTGACTAACTGCCAGAGATCCCAAATATTTCGGGGAGGCAAAACTGGGTCGCGACCTTGAAATTTCCAACTTGCCTCAAACAGTTTTGTCATTAATTGCCAAAGGGGTTCGCTGCCTGGAAATTGTCGTTGTCTTTCTTCTTGCCATTTTTCAGGGTCTCGCCAAACATTTATGGGTTCTGTTTCTCCGGGGAGAAATACGGCACAGGCAGGATCGCAATTGGTGGCGTTCGGGATGTCTATTTCCAATTCCGAGAAAATGCGGTGATGGATGCCACCGGGTTCTAAGCCTGCGACTTGAGTTGCACCGACATCGAAGGTAAAACCCCGCCGTTTGAAAGTTGAGGCACAGCCACCGGGAATAATAGCTTGGTCAAATATTTGGACTTCGTAGCCTCTATGGGCCAGTAAAGCTGCTGTTGTGAGGCCACCAATACCTGCACCACATACCACAACTTTAGATTTTTGTCTAGTATTTTTAGAGGACATAGGATCATTGTTAACATTTTTTAACTAAATATTAATATAATCTGTCCCGATGGTAGTTGGCAAGGAAAGGGCCACAAAGCTTGGCGATCGCATAATTGTAATGGATTTCTATTGTTTCTAAGGCGTTATGCATTTAGATTTAATAAATAGGGCTATTTTTGTTTATAATAATTAGTGTTTTTCATTTAACAATCTTTTGAGGAAATCTTATAATTATTCAATTGATGTAACTATAATGTTTAGTAATCTATTTTTTTGCTAAGTAGCCTAGTAATTCTATTAAGTTAGAATCTGAATTGTATTCTAGTAAGTATTCTTGTCGATTATTTAGTATTTATCCTTCGATTTGTTGAGGAATATGTTGGATTTTATGAAAATTGTTATTATCAATAATAATTGCGATTATTCGTTATTTTTTAGAGGCTTCAACCTTTCCCCAAATGACTATCCATTAAATTTTTAGTGAAGTGGTTAGGTACTAGCATTTATAATCCTGATTTTTTTAAAAAAAATACAACAGCTTATAGTTAAATATTTCTCCAGAATGTTTGATAATTTGATGAACTACAATATCTGAAGATAACTGAAAAAAAACTTAAATGTTTAATCAAAAAAAGTATATGTATAAATATTCTATACTTTTAGTAACATAAAAAGTATATTTTACATACTTTATATTGAAAATATTTCAGATTAAAAGTATAGCTAATTAGTTAATTTTAAAAATTTACATCTATTCTTAAGTATTATTAGAAATATTCTGACTAACCAGAAATAAGGTACTCCGTATTAACACTTATAAAAAAGACTATAACTTGATAAAAATAGCTATAAAAAATTATAGACTCAAGCATAATTAAACTGATTTTGAAAGTTTTTCAATACACCATTAGAATAGAGCTTTTTTAGGATAATTAGGGTTTACTCTACTGTGAGAGTGAGGCTTCAAAATAGTAGTATTACTGATACAACTCATAAAAATAATTACCCCTCCTACTTTTCTCCTAACTCCTATTTTCCCCCAGTAAACTCTCTATCTGCTCACCTCCCATACTATTACTCATTTTCCGCTTTTTTCTATCTTTTGTTATATATAGTTAAAGACTAACCAAAGATAAAACTAAAAATGACTTCAACTTTAGTCCCACCGACCCTCTCCTATCTTAATACCCCCACTGTTCGTCAATTACCAAATGGACTAACCATCATCGCCGAACACCTGGCAGTTGAAGCTGTGAACCTCAATATATGGCTTAATGTTGGTTCCGCTTTAGAATCTGAATCTATCAACGGAATGGCCCATTTTCTGGAACATATGGTTTTCAAAGGTACCCCCAAGCTTCCTAGTGGAGAATTTGAACGTTTAGTAGAACAAAAAGGAGGCTTAATGAATGCTGCCACCAGTCAAGACTACACTTACTTTTACATTACCACCGCTCCCAAAGACTTTGCTAAGTTAGCACCTTTGCAATGGGAGATACTCCTCAACCCGAGTATTGCTGATGATGCTTTTGAACAAGAGCGGCTTGTTGTACTTGAAGAAATTCGGCGTTCAGATGATAGCCCTAGCCGTCGTTGTTACCAAAAAGTCATTGAAACTGCTTTTGAAAAATTACCTTATCGTCGCCCAGTATTGGGTCCGCCAGAAATTATCTCTCAACTACAAACTCAACAAATGCGAGATTTTCACCAGAGTTTGTATAAACCGAGTTCTATGACTGCTACTGTTGTCGGAAATTTGCCGGTGGAAGAATTAATTGATATTGTTACAGACTCGTTTACGGAAGCGAATAATGGTAAAAGTACTTCAGAAACTTTATTGCCACCGAATATCAATTTTACACCAGAGTCACCTTTTACAAAAATAGTTCGCCATGAAGTGGTTGATGAAGCTCTTCAGCAACCAAGGTTAATTATGTTTTGGCGGGTACCTGGGTTAACCGAGTTATATGAAACTTATGCGTTGGATGTGTTAGCAACTATTTTGGGTGGGGGGAAAACATCTCACCTGGTGCGTGACTTACGGGAAGAACGAGGTTTAGTTTATTCTATTGGTATCAGTAATGTAAGTCATCGTTATCAAGGTCTTTTTTATGTTTCTGCAAGACTGCCAGAGGAAAATTTAGCTGAAGTGGAAGCAGCGATCGCTCATCATATTTATACTATTCAACAGGAGTCGGTAACAGATGCAGAAATGCAACGTATTCGCACGTTGGTGGCGAAGAGATTTATTTTTGCTAATGAGACACCAAGCGATCGCGCGAGTTTATATAGTTATTATCAGTCAATGGTCGGAGACTTAGGATCTGCTATTAACTATCCCCAGAATATTCAGGCATTTGAGTCATCAGATATTCAACAAGCAGCGTTGAAGTATTTATCTGTTGATGCTTATGGAGTAGCAGTTTTTCGACCTAAGTAGGTGTAAAAGTTTAGGTGGTTGACTGACACGGTTTAAATTTAACTGTTGCATTAGAAAAAAAATGGTCAAGCTTTGCCATAATACTAAAAGCGTTAATGCACTATTTTAGCTGTGTTAGTCAAGTAGGGCTAGGAAATTTTATGTGATAAATATTAATTATTAAAAGTCTTTAGTTTTGAGATTATATAGATGCTCTTAATACCGTTTTAATGAAGTTATTTATTTATGTATTTATCCTCCATTCAATTCCGATTTTTATTTATCCTCAAAAGTCAAATTTTTAAAATTTAAACTTTGACGGCTTCAGTTGTTTAAGTAAGTTATTTGACATTTATTTGACATTTGCTGTTAATAGTTATGAAGTGTAGCCTAAGTTAATTAAATTAGTATAATTATGTTGAGTTATAATATTGATAATTAGGTTGTTTCTGTTGTATAGATGTTGTATGCAATTTTCCTACTCCTACTCAAATTACTTTGTAGAAAGTTTTTGAGAAATGGGATAATTTGGCGCTTCTATTAACTCATATTTCTATCAGAAAAGGGTTTGAGGAGTTCCTGAAATGGATAGCTTCAAAAAGCAGAGAGACTTAAAAAGATTAGTAATGGTATGGAATAGGTTAAAATCATGAATCATAAATATTTACAACAATTTGTCTGGATTATGGTAATATTTTTGAGTAGTTGTAATTATCAAAAATCAATCCAAAGTTTTTCAGAAATGCAAGACAATTTATACCCAAAAAAAAATTATATTTCCAGTACAAATCTAGCAGCATCACAAAATATTAAAGAGTTAGAAAAAAACACATTTACCCTGATAAATCAATATCGACAATCTAAAAATTTACCGGCATTACAGTGGAATAATGATATTGTTCAACAATCAAGAATTCATGCTCAACAAATGGCTAGTGGAAAAACAACTTTTAGCCATGATGGTTTTAAAAAAAGAGTAGAAATAATTAGTCAAAAAATTCCTTACAAGGGTGCTGCTGAAAATATAGCTTCTAACCAAGGTTATAGTGACCCTGCAGAAGCAGCAGTGAAGGGTTGGATCAAAAGTCCTGGTCATCATAAAAATATAGTGGGGGACTATAATTTAACTGCTATTGGTATTGCTCAAAATTCTCAAGGAATGTATTATTTCAATCAGCTTTTTATTAAAACTAGGTAGAAAAGAGAGGTACACCCACGGGGGCGAGATGCTCACGGCGGCAATGTACCTACACAATGTACCCAAACTATGTGATTTTTAATATTTACTTTGTGTATTATTTTTTTGAAGTTAGCTATAATTATTTAAAGCTATTGAGCGCGTCAAAATTTTAATTTTTTTCAAGTCTGACTTTTGAATGGGTGACTTTTAAGTTTTGGCTTCCCAAGAGCGATCGCTATTCAAGGAATAAGCAGATATAAATGTGTGATAACGATAAAGTTTCCATTAGTTTCGCTTCAGGGAAAGCTGGTTAGAAAAAACTAAGTGAAAATTCCCTCATGGGGTGACAAGCTAGTTGAAGGCTATATATAGAAATGAATTTGCGTTCAGGAACTGAGGAATACTTCAACTAAAAGAAAATCCTTATTGGACTGGGAAAGGGGTGCAGTGCCAGGGCAGAGTGCTCGCACTGCACCCCCTAAAATTGTTGAATCATTATTCAAGTTATACTAGAGAATAATATTATGAAAAAAATCACTTTTATTAATTGATAGTTAATCAAAAATTACAGTCTAATTAACCACTGTATTCATCGCTTTTATTTCCCTACGATAATAGAGAAATTTATGAGGATTAAGACTCATTAAATGTTCTACTAATTCCCAGATAAAATTATCATTTATTGCCCAATAAATCCTAGATAATCCCACAAAAAAACTATTATGTCTTCTTTCTTTTCTACCTCTTTCATTAGTTCTTGATATATATTCTTGAACCCCTTTATTTTTAATTTTTTGGACTTGAAATGAACTAATTGCATAAGAAATAGCTATTAATAAAATTAGATTCTTCAGTCTGTTTTCAATAGCCTTAGATGCTTCTAGGTTATAAGCAGCGCTTTTATAATCCTTAAATATTGTTTCTCTGGCAAACATTGTTTTAGCTTCCAAAATTGATTATGACTTATCCAGATCTGCACCGGTTAAATTAGCATTATGAAGTACAGTATTGCTCATATTTGTATTTCTTAAATCTGCCCAAGATGCTTGAGCATCTTTTAAATTAGCTCGGCTAAGATGAGCTCCTTTGAGATTAGCCGAATCTAAATTAGCTCCTACCATTTTAGTCCTATGTAACTGCGCTTTAATTAAAGACGCTTCCCTAAGATTAACCTTATTTAAATTAACTCCACTTAGGTTAATACCATCTAAATTTTTCTTCGCTAAATTAGGGTTAATTAATCAAGTTTTTATAAAATCTCCTCGACCCTCTTTTAGAGCCTGATGAAACTGTTCATTGCTCAGAGTTTCTATCCCAAATAAATTGTATAAACCCCGAACTAAACTATCAATATTCTGAAAATAGCATCATTTTTGAGAATCACAATTCTTCTTATATAATTTTATGCGGGAGACAAGTTTTTTATTCTTAGATAATGTCGTTGATAATTTGCTAATTTTTTTCTCAATATTCTGAAAGCAGCATCATTTTTTAATAAATGCAATCATTATTATGTAAAGTTATACGAGTGATAAGTTTATGTTCTTAGATCATATATTTGATAATTTGCTTGACTTTTTTTACATTTTTAAAATACCATACTTTTTTTACAACCGCAACCATTTTTATGTATCATTATGCGAGTTATAACTATCTATTTTTCTGTAAAAATTACGTCCATTTCCAAAGAATTAGTTATACCAAAAATAAAAAAAAATTAAATCTAGCTAAAACCTCAATAATTAAGGAATTGACAATATATGCGAGTGAAAAGTTTCTATTCTTAGATTACATATTTGATAATTTGCTTAATTTTTTTGACATTTTTAAAATAGCATATTTTTTTTGACAACCGCAATCATTATTATGTAAAATTATGCGAGTGACAACTATCTATTTTTCTGTAAAAATTATGCCCATTGCCAAAGAATTAGTTATACCAAAAATAAAAAAAATTTTTTAAATCTAGGTAAAACTTCAATAATTAAGCAATTAACACTAGCCGATAGCTTTTCTTGATAATTAGCAGGCTAAAAGAGTATTAATTGTATAAATGTTTTAAGGACATTCCAAACAAAGTCTCCCTCAAGGGAAAAAATTAGGGGTGAGTCTATGTCTTCAGACTCTTTCAAACAAAAGTTTAATAGTGTAAAACTTGATATTTTTAACACCGCTACCACAAATGAACAAACCTTTAATATGTCACTTCCTCATCGGTCCCCCAGGATCAGGGAAATCAACCTTTGCCACCAAACTGTCAACATTAGGAGATTATACCATCATTTCTACAGACACAATACGCTCCAAACTCTATGGCAACGAAACCATCCAAGGAGAATGGAGGGAAATAGAAGCCACCTTACTCAAGCAAATTACCCAAAGCATCAAAGCAGGTATCCCCATCATTTACGATGCCACCAATGCCATACGCCCCTATCGCATAGCCTTACTAAAGAAACTACCCCAAAAAAACTGTGCATGGATAGCATGGCATCTAAAAACCTCTCTCCCTACCTGCCTAAAATGGAATAAACAACGGACTCGTAAAGTACCAGAAACTACTGTCAAAAAAATGTTTCTATCCCTGAAAAACTTTCAGCCCATAATAGCAGAAGGCTTTGCAGCAGTACATACTCTTCAAAAACCTAACTTTAACCCCAAAACAATACAGGAAAAAATTGACTCCCTAACCCGCAGCAGCGTTAACCGCCAAAACCGTCTCTCGTGCCTAGAATTTCATTCCTATTCCCGACTCCTAGACTTCGAGCGCCTCATGCATTTAATTGCCCTATTCATTAAATATCCAGGCCTTGGCAATTTAGAACAAACAGAACCCGATATACTAATTGCTATATTTAAAGAAGTACCAGAATTTCCAGATGCTTTAGCAGAAATAGTAGCAGTTATAGCCTTATTAAAAGGAGAAGTTTATGCAGACAGAGAAGCGATCGCTACTGACTTAGCTTGGTTAGAAAAAAACGGCATCGTAGCAGAAGGACAAACTGTTACTCCGGCAATATTACGTCAGGAAATATCCCCCCAACCCCTGACAAAAAGGGGGAAAAAGAAAAATGGAACATCTGATCTTCCCCTTAAAAGAAAAAAAGGGAAGGAGATAAAAGCGAGAAGTGAAAACAATTCAGAGCAAGACATCATTCCCCATCCTTATTCAGATATTGCTCCGTTTAAAAGGTTAATAACCGCCATTCGTTTGATCTTAAACCGACCATTTCTCAGAAACGACGATCAAAAAAGTTTAGACATTTTTGCAGAAGAATTATCCAAACAACCAGGAATAGGAGGCAACTGTCGAGACAAATTTCGCAAGGATGTGGAATATATTCTCAAACCCTTTCATATATTGCCAGAATTTCCCATGCGACGTGGTTATTTTGCCGGGACAGGAATTTTGTCCCAGGAGCAATTAAAACGTTTGCAGGATATATTACAAGGGCAAGTTAAAAGTATAGAAGATCCGATGGCTTTATCTACTTATGACCAGTTTTGTCAACGGATGATTTCTTCTAAAATTAACATTGAAAAACCTTATCCAATTAGAGCGATCGCTCATAAATCAATGATCGACTTAGAGTTCGTTGATGAGAATGTATTATCTCGGAAACTTGATCAAATTGAAGAATTTATTATTCATGGAAAATTAGTCGAGTTAGAGCGGTTAAAAGGCAAAGGAAAATTTAGTGGAGGTGAAGAAGGAAAGTTTTCTGTTCGGTTATTACAGATAGTATTTTTTAATAATGCTTGGTATTTAGGTTTTGAATATGAGGGGGGTACTTTCAATGGCTTATTCAGGTTTGAACGTTTAGATCGCTTACGTATTAGTCAAGATTTAGGAAAGTCTTGCCCAGAAAAACAGCGCTCAAAATTAGAACGGTTACAAAAACTTTTAGATGCCAGCTTTGGGATATTTTTAGGTTATAAAGCTGAGGATCAAAGTAAATTTTTAAGTAAAGACAAGAAGAAAAAAAAGGAGGTAATAGTAACAGTTGAGTTGTGGTTTAATCAGGAGAAATTTGAGTTTGTATGTGAAAAAACTAAACTGTTTCCATCAGGAACATTGAAAATGTCACCTCCTCCTCAAGGTAGTAGTTTTATCCAGAAGAAGGAATATGAAAAAATTTTTGATTTGGAAGGTACAAAAAATAAACATTTTCCTTATCGGTTTCGAGTAGAGTTACCTTGTTGGTGTATAGAAGATGTGAGTTTTTTAAGTTGGGTTATTGGGTTTGGCGGTCATGTAAAAGTAAAAAAACCAGATGAATTAATCGATAGTGTTTATGAAATTGGGTTAGGTATTGTTGAAGTTTATGATCAGTGATCAAAAAACTTTATCCTTTTTTCCCTTTGGTTATATCATGTCCGGATAATTACTCATCAAAAAAAAATTCTGGTGGCAAGCGCCAATTCTATCCTCCTGCCGAGAGCCAGAGAGCCTTATGCCATAATTATCCTACCTTTAAATATTCAACCGGGCATGATATTACTTACACTTTGGAAAATACCAGGTTTATAGAACTTAACTATAACTACTATATATAGTAAGGGTTAATAGCTTTTTAACTCTACATTTGGGTATAATTTCATATAGGTGGGTAAGTACTGGTTTAGTTGGAAAAAAGTATTCCAAAAAAGAAAGGGAAAGATGATTGCCAAATGAGTAGATGGAAATTTATAAATGTTAAAAAATTAGGATTCAGGAAGATACGAGAAAAGAGAGTTTAAGAAGATTTGCACCTTTGCTGAAGATAAAATATTTTTTTCACCGAATTAAGGGAATTTGATATTAAAATTGTTAGGAATTAAGGGGAAAAAATGGCTAACATCTAACACAAGTCCAGGAGGGCGTGCTTTTGAGAACTGAAATCCTGAAAAGATTATAGAGTAAACTTTTGAGCATTTTAAATTTTCCTATATCAGACAATACTATTATATACAGATTCCCTGACTTTGACAAAGCGATCGCTTTCTCTTTAAATGGAAAGGGGGCTTTTTTGCTCCCCTAGATGTCAAGGCCCTAAAAATGGTTATTACCCTTGCTCAACCCCCCCCCAGAATTTGTACTAGCTTTTATCTGTCAATGCTTTAAGAATTAATTAGCCAGCCATAACTATGAAAACTGTTATTCTTGTTATTAAATAGAACCTAAAGTTGTTATATAAATAACTGCTTCATCTACAGGAATACCTAAAACTTGGTTCACATGATCGTCAAAGAAACCGCCGATACCACTAACACCTAAACCTAGATAAATAGCTGCTAAATTTAGTCTTTGCCCTAGATGGCCTGCGTCTGAATGGAGATAACGGTAAACGCGATCGCCATATTTGCTTACAGCTTTTTTTAAGTCGGCAGTATGAAATAAAACAGCAGCAGCATCTCTACCTAAGTCTTGCCCTAAGCACATAAAATGTAATTCTTTTCGGAAATTTTTAAACCTAATTTGTCGTAGTTCTTGAGCTATTGGGGCATAATAATAACAACCATCTTCTAAGTCATTTACTCCAGAAACTGCAATAAAAGTCTCAATCAAACTTATATCAAAATAATCAGGATTACGATCTAATTCTTGATTAATGTAATGGTGGGGTTGATAAGTAAAATCTAAGACAGCCAAGAGTTTATTCAAAGCAATAGTTTCTCCCGAATAGCTGCGAGTTGAACGTCGTTTGAGAATTGTCTTTCTGAGACCTTGTAAGTCTTGACCCCATGAAATGGGAGGAGTTACAGTTGAAATTTTTGTACAAAATGGAAAGTTATATTTATCTTCTGAATGTTCTAGGGTTGCTCTTGTTTTCCAAGCAGATACTTTTGGAGAATTTGAGTTAATATGAGTAGCTTTATGTAAATATTTTAAGAGGTCACCCTCTTGAATTTTCGGATAATCTGTTTGAGTCCCAGAAGGTAAAGCAGCTTGCCAGTGGGGCAGATGTTGTTCAATATCTAATAAGTCTGCAAGGGCGACAATGGCGATCGCCTGTTCCTCCTGATTATCTAAATAAAGCATTTGATTTATTGCTTCATCATTAAACCCCCCAATTAGATGTGATCGGTAGTTACTGAAACTAGAAGCTAGTTCAACGTTACCTAGTAAGTGACCTGCATCTAAAAATATTCGTCTATAAGCCCGATCTTCGTAACGCCAAGCAGAACGATAGAATATGGCAGTGATGGCGATCGCTAATTTTGTATTTTCTAGAGCAGGATGCCAAAAACAAGCATCCTGCAATTCTGGCCAGACTCTATTGTCCCAAAATTTGAGCAAGGAATGAGTTTTGGCCTGATAGTTATATAATCCTGTAGGTAATAGGGGTGTGCCACGGGAAATTAAGTAAACCTCTGCTGGGTACAACCCACCAGCAGAAGGAGCCGCCCTTAAGTAATGATTCCCCATCATTGTTGGTATCTTACCGGTTAAGCCATAAGTACATACAAGTAAGTTGGATAGATTTTCTTCTTCTTTAGGATCTTTTTGTTGAATTTTTTCTTGTAGATAAGGTTTCAGGTCAATAGTTGTCCCAAATTTATACTCTTTAAATTGTATTGGTTGATTTTCCCAGTCTAGTTGGTGATTTTTCCTCCCAATGGTTTCTGGGTCATATTTTGTCTGTTCATGATAATATTGAGCGATAGATTGTTTAACTTCTGCCATCTTTTTATCTAAATGTTGCGAGTAGACCACTACTTTCCTACAAGGAAGCGTCATCAAGAAATCGCAAGCAATATTGTGGTTTTACACATAACATATTAAACTGTATAGAAAATAATAAGCAAGTATTCTATATCCTTAATTGAACTGAAAAACTTAAGTTTTGTGCGACTCCAGAACAAGAGAAATAAGGAGAATAATAGGTTGTGCAACCTTAATCTACAGCTAGCAAAATTTTGAGCAATTTATATTAGTAGTATTAGTTGTTTGTATTGAAAAATAATAAGTCTTTTTTTGATTAATTTATATTTATAAATATACTCTAATAGTTCATTTAAATATATAATATATTATTACTATTTGAGCTTAATTTTTATTTTTTTATCTGTATATTTATTTGAAAAATACTAGTTTATTAACTATCAGTATTTGCTAATAATAAAAATTATATAGAATTAAAACAAGAGGGTAAAAAAAGAATATATTTCAATTGATTTTGGCTATAAATATCAAAACATTTGACAAGATATATTTTTTAAAAATCAGATAATTTATGAACTATTATTGCTGTAAAAGCTATTTATTCATAACTTCTGTACAGGATGATAGCCATTCACCTTGAAAATTATTAATTCTAAAAAAATCTTCTAGCTATTTGTACCAAACATTTATCAGGTTTGGTATTAAACAAAAATTTAAGATTAGTTCAAAAGTCTCTATTCATAAAAACAAAAAGCTCTAGTAATTATCATAAACTACGACTCAAATTAGCAACAATACATGCAAAAATTAAAGATTTAATACTTGAGGATGCCCATAAACTGAAAACTTAAATAATCAGAGAAAATTAATTGATTGTGGTTCAGGCTTAGTAGTACCTCTATCCCCTTACAAGAGAAAATGATAGTTAGAATATAAAGTAAAAAATTAGGGGTATAAGTTAATCAAAATTGACAGATATTTCTCCAGTTCTAAGTTTTACTCTAATTATAGCTACATAGTAGCAAAATTACCCTTAAGTATCAGAGGGTGAGATAGCCCAGAATTTGGTATTTACTATCATTGCGATATATACCTAAGTACTAATATTTTGGTTGGGGGACTCTCCCAGTATCAGTTTGTGGAGCGATCGCATATTTGAGGAGAATAGGTCTCTCAAAGCAGGTACATTGAAGTAGAAAGCCCCTATCAATAATTTTCGAGTACCATACTTTCTCCTAGAGTAGAGTCAGGGTCAAGAGAACATCAAAAATGAAAATTTTACAAATCTTAAAAAAGGATTAGGATAGTAGTAATTTTTGCCCAACAATATTAGTATAACTTATTATAAAAATACAATACATAAATAATCATCATTTATTCAATAAATTATGATTATCAACCGAATCGAGATTAGCTCTAAAAATATTAAGATAGAGAATATGAATGCAGAGGAATTACTATGGAGATATGCAGAGGGTCAAAGAGAATTTTCTGGTATTGATTTAAGTAATATAGAGTTATTTGAAGCTAATTTAGAAGGAATTAATTTAGAAGGTTGTAATTTAACAAGAGCTTATCTTCCTTATGCAAATTTGAATCAAGCTAACCTCCAAGGATGTAATTTACTAGAAGTAAAAATGGGAGATATTCAACTTTATAAAGCCAACTTATCAAATACTAATATTCAACAGGGACATCTATCAAGAGCTAATTTGCGTCATGCTAATCTTCAAGGTGCAAATTTGAGGGGAATTAATTTACAAGGTGCAAACTTATACCATGCAAACTTAAGAGATACAGATTTAAGGTATGGAGATTTGAGAGGAACTAACCTAGAAAAAGCTAAGTTAGATAATGCTAAATTGGGATGGTGTAATTTATTTAGAGCAAGAATTGTTGATTTATCAATGGCAGAATACGATCATACTACTATCAATCCTAATGGATATTGATGGTTGAAAAAGGTATTAGCTATAAGGTTAATTTTGGCTAAAAATAAAATATTTATTTTTCATAGAGTGAGGATATTTTAGAGACTGTTGAACAACAAAATATTAAGGCTGGAATCAGATATATAAATTTAGAGCCATGCTAATAGTAAAAGTCTTGAATTAAGGTAACAAATAATTAATATTTTTTCTTCCTTCTTACTTAAGAAAGGTGCTAGCAAAAAAAGTGTGAGGACAAAAATACCAGTGATTATTCCCTTTACAGCCAAGAGTCTTGGCTATATTGTCGATATTTAAATGCTTAAAGTTATATTTGATATGATAAAAATCTCTCATATATGATAACAGTTGCTAATAGGAGAAAAAAATAATGGCCAGAATGTACTATGACTCTGATGCTAACCTGGACATCTTAAATGACAAAACGATCGCTATCATTGGATATGGTTCTCAAGGTCATGCTCACGCCCTTAATCTCAAAGATAGTGGCTCAAAGGTAATTGTAGGCCTCTATTCAGGTAGTAAATCTGCTACCAAAGCCAAAGACGCAGGTCTAGATGTTTACCCAGTAGATGAAGCTGCGGAAAAAGCAGACCTAATCATGATTCTATTACCAGACGAAGTGCAGAAAACCGTCTATAAAAATCAAATTGAACCCCATCTCAAAGAAGGAAAAATTTTAGCTTTTGCCCACGGTTTCAATATTCACTTTGGCCAAATTATTCCCCCAGAAAATGTGGATGTAGTAATGGTAGCACCAAAAGGCCCTGGACATTTAGTCAGGCGTACTTATGAACAAGGAGAAGGAGTCCCCTGTCTATTTGCCATTTTCCAAGATGCTTCTGGTCAAGGACGCGATCGCGCTATGGCTTATGCTAAAGGTATTGGTGGTACTCGCGCTGGTATCCTAGAAACTACCTTCCGGGAAGAAACTGAAACAGACCTCTTTGGTGAACAAGTTGTTCTCTGTGGTGGCCTCAGTGCATTAATTAAAGCTGGATTTGAAACCTTAGTAAAAGCTGGATATCAACCAGAACTAGCATACTTTGAGTGTCTCCATGAAGTTAAACTTATAGTCGATCTAGTTGTCGAAGGTGGTCTAGCTAATATGCGTGACAGTATCTCCAATACTGCTGAGTTTGGCGACTACACTCGCGGGCCTCGCATCGTTACAGATGAAACTCGCGCTCAGATGCAGAAAATTTTAAGTGAAATTCAATCTGGTCAGTTTGCCAGGGAATTTGTCATGGAAAACCAAACCGGTAAACCTGTATTTACTGCCATGCGCCGCCAAGAAGCAGAACACTCTATTGAAGAAGTTGGGAAAGACTTACGCGCTATGTTTAGCTGGTTAAAGAAACGCTAAAAATTTTCTAGGAAAAGGGAAGAGGTAATTCCAGTCATTAGTTATCAGTACCTCTTACTTCCAACTGGAAACTTGAGATCTAACTTTCTGGTCAAGATACAACTTATATTTTCCTCTTCCCTTATCTTTATAAATACTATTCTGTTTGATCAGGATTTTCTAACTTTTCTAAAGCTTCTTCCGTACGTTCATTCCTATTTTTAGGTTTCAACCAATCAGGCCATAACCCAACCGCAAATTTACGGCTTTTGAAACTGGCATTTTGGATTGGTTCAGGAATAAATTCTAAACTATCTCCAAAACTGACAAAAACTATAGCCACAATGAAAAATAACAATATTAGATTTTTATTCATAAGCTGATCTTAATTATATTTATTATGTTTAACTGTGCTTTTCCCACTACTGATCAAAATATAATAATTTATGATTAGTTAGGGCTGAAAAATAAAGGTTAAAACCATCAAAAAAGTTAAAAAAAAATTCGGTTTTTCAGTTTTATTTACTCACACATATTAGTATTTTTAGCAAATAAGAAAGGAAAAATCAAGGGATAAATATAGCTGTTATTTCGGAAAAGCTTTCCCCAAAATTGTTCATTTTTTTAATGAAAATAAATATCAGTAACCATTCCTATATCTCTAATCACTTGATGTTATTATAAAGAAAGTCATCAAAAAAAATAATTTCAGTATTTTAACCCTTTGATTTAGCCAGAGGTACTTATAATTAATACTAGCAATATTTACTATAACTGACAAAATTAAAATAACTAATCTGCTGATATTGTTGTTGGAAATTAAAGAAAAAAAATGGTTAAAGCCTTTATCAGTTGAAGTTTCAGCTTGCTTTTGAGTTCTAAAATGCTGAAAATATTACATGGTAAACCTTTGAGTATTTTAAAATTTTCCACACCAAACAACTCTATTACATAATCAGGACTTATCCAAAGACACTATATATAGTGTAGACAAATATAGCGATGTAGCTGCCGCCACCATCCTCCGCCAACGCTTAAAAATTAATCATTTAGTAGACGACACTGGTGGTGTAGAAAAGTATAAAAAGATTGGAGAATTAACTGAGAATGAATCATAAAAAATATCAGGTAAAATAATTAAAATAAAAGTAATTTCTTGGAAATAAAAAAGTTAATCTCCTTATGTGTAAGTGTTTCTACCAACCTCAGCAGAATATGTTGTTACTAATGACTGAAGTTAATCTTCAGTAGATACTGTATAATTTGAGTCTCATAGTAGATAGAATACTGAGCAATTTCACGCCACAATTAAACAATTAAAGGCAAGATAATTTTGTCAATATTGTCTTAGGCAAACTAAAAAAAATCTTGTAGCCTGTGTTATGTTAGTCTAGAATTTTTTCAAAATATTAGCAGTGAAAAGCAGTGAAAATAGGAAAAACTATTTATAAAGTCAAACACAAATTACTCTCAGGTTATCCGAGGAAAGAATTCAAGAAGCTTACAATAAAATTCAGGGCTGTTTTTATTTTCAAGGTAATTTATTTAGTTTTAACAATGGTACTTGTATTGAGGTCTTGGCGGAGCAGCTAGGCAGCTATATCCCTCTATATTTTTAAGCGTTGGCGGAGAATGGTGGCCGGAGCTACATCACTATATTTAGCATGCACTATATATAGTGTATTTGTGTAAGTCCTGTCCATTAAACTATGGGCCTATTTTTTTGTTGCTTTTATTGTGGTTCAATACCATCAGAAAATCAAAAAAGACATAATTGTGTGAATTATGTCTTCAAAAATTATCTGTTTACATTAAATCAACTTCCTTTTAGCTAATTTTTACTTAAAATGGACGAAAATGGACCATTTTACCTGTGAAATTTGAGACATAATTGTTTCAATTAGGTACAATTTTAAGTTGTTCAAACCCTTGCATTTATAAGAAAGTTTAGGTAATAATGCATTTATAGAAAAGTTTAGGCAATAACAGAACTTACTTAAAGGTTCTAATTGTCATGTAAATGAAATATTTATATTTTTGGTAATCTATACAGTGCTCCTGCGTAAGTTATGATAATATTTGTATAAAATAACACATAAAAAACTCCATGCGTCTAGAGCAATTGCAAGCGTTTCTATGGGTTGCAGAAACGGGTAGCTTTCAAGAAGCAGCACAAAAATGTAATGTCACCCAATCAACAGTCAGTCGGCAAGTGCAAGCCTTAGAGGCAGAAGTAGGTGCTATCTTATTTCACCGTAGCAACCAAGCTAAACTAACCTTAGCAGGAGAATGTTTGTGGCCTCATGCTAGAAAAATTTGTCAAGCTTGGGAAAATGCTACTCAAGAAATAGCAGAAATGTTCACCGGAAAACAACCAGAATTATGTATTGCAACTATTCACTCTGTCTGTGCTAACTACCTACCTCCAGTTTTGCAAAGATTTGGTCGCCACTATCCAGAAGTTAAATTACGAGTAACTGCCCTAGGAAGCGATCGCATCCTCAAAGTTCTCAAAGACGGTCTAGTAGATGTAGCGATCATTATGAATAATGACTTATTTACCCCCACTTCAGAAATGATAGTACATCATCTATACACTGAAACCATAGAAGTATTAATGGCAGCAAACCATACCCTTGCTAAATACAAAGAAATACCCTGGGCAGAACTTATTTACTACCCTCAAGTTATCTTCAAAGATGGGTATGGAATGCAGAGATTAGTCAAAGAACAATTTGAGCAATTAGGGGCAAAACTGAACGCAACATTAGAGTTAAATACCCTTGATGCTTTCCGAGGAGTAGTTAGACAAGGAAATTTAATTGCTTTACTGCCCAGTTCAGCTCTACTAGATGCCAGAGTTGATCCCACTCTAGCAATTAGAACAATAGCTAAAACTCCTAACATTTCTAAGATCTCTTCAACTAAAGATTCTGTTTGGAGTCGTGATGTAGTTTTAGTCACAACTAGCGATAGGATGAAAATTCCACCAATAAAATATTTTTGCAAGTTAGTTAAAGAAATAATTCCACCAAGAGTCACTCAAGTTAAAAGTTCAAAGTTAAAAGTTCAAAGTCATCTCTGACTAAAATCCTGATAACTACTTATTGAGAACTCCGCAACAACTGAAACAGAGAGGAAAGCCTGCCTCCCTAGCATTGCCATAAGCACTTTTATTGATCAACTAATTCTTAGCGCTACTTTGAGGTTTTTTACATAAAATTCGGTAGCATTGATAAAATTAGATAGTTAATTAGGAGTAAGTACTCAAAGCTCAGAAGTCAAAAATTTAGGAATATTTACAGGCTGGGCTGAAAATGAAATATTTTTTCACACCAAATTAAGCAGATTTGATATAATCCAGTTAAATTAGGAAATACTGCCAAAAAGCTCAAAAAAACTCAAACCTAAAGATATCAAAAAAACAGTTAATTTTAGGTTTGGAAAAAGAAAAACATCTATTTTTTCCTCAAGTCTCAGTCATAAAAAAAGTAATGATCGAGAACAGTTTTGGTATTCTTAACTATATGTAGAACTACTAACTAATTAACTGGAGAGAGAAGTTAGATGAGCGATCGCTTTCGAGAATTACTCAAAATCATTGGCAGTGGAACCCACACAGGTAAAAATTTAACTCGCCAAGAAGCAGCAGCAGCAATGCGCATGATGTTATTAGGAGAAGCAACACCTACACAAATAGGTGCTTTTCTTATTGCTCACCGTATTAAACGCCCCACTGGTGAGGAGTTAGCAGGAATGTTAGATACCTATAATGAATTGGGGCCAAAACTTAAAAGTCAACCATCTATGGGTACAGTAACCGTCTTAGGTTGTCCTTATGATGGGCGATCGCGGACTTCACCTGTCACCTTACTCACAGCTTTAATTTTGGCAACAGCAGGAGTATTTGTTGTCATCCACGGTGGAAGGCGGATGCCGACAAAAGAAGGCATACCTTTTATTGATATCTGGCAAGGACTAGGGGTTGAGTGGGGAAAATTATCGCTGGTGGAGGTTCAACGAGTATTTGAGGAAACTGGTCTAGGGTTCGTCTATTTACCAAGACATTTTCCTCAAGCAGATGCTTTAGTAAAACATCGTCGAGATATTGGTAAACGACCTCCTATCGCAATAATGGAATTAATTTGGGTACCCTTGGCGGGAGAAGTTCATTTAGCTGCAGGGTATGTTCATCCTCCCACAGAAGGTATGTTTCGTGAAGTATTGGAATTACATGGTTTGAGGAATTATACAACGGTGAAGGGGTTAGAGGGAAGTTGTGACTTGCCCCGCGATCGGACAGCTATTATTGGGGTATCGTTGTCATCTGGGAATGATGCCACATTTGAACGTCTATTGTTACATCCGAGTGACTATAGTTGTGGAGGGAAGGAAGTTGTATTGGGTTCAACTGCAGAGTTAGTAGAAGAGATACAAAAAATACTACAGGGTAAAGCCAGTAAGTTAATGTCAGCAGTTATTTGGAATGGCGCTTTTTATTTGTGGCGTTGTGGAATTTGCTCTGATATTAATGAAGGTTTGTTGAAAGCGGAAAGTTTATTAAATAGTGGTAAAGTTAGGGATAAGTTGAGAGAAATTAAAGCAAAAATTGAGATATAAGTTTAGTAGGTGCGTTGAAACAAGTTAACGCACCATAATTAATGATTTATCTCTATAAAACCGTTATTTAGTAATTATATAAGTATAAATAAGGTTAGTAAATAAAACTAGAATAAGTACCATTATACTCATTATTTAAGTATTCTTATTTTCTAGCATATTTAGAAAGCAAAAAAATTAGCTTAACTATAGATATATGATTAATTTTGTGTGCTTACTAAAATTGGTATTGTCTTAATAGATACCCATGTTGCTATATCTGAAAGTTAGTCCCAAAATACTGATAATGAAATACCTATAATTATTCTTGTGCTTGAAGCTAAATCAAAGTGAATAATTTCAATCAGAGTTAATTTACTATTACTATTTCCTCAATTTATTACAATTGATGTTTTTATTATATCAGCTAATATCACATTACAACCTGGTATATGCTTGACTTATTTTGTAAATTTTTGGGAAAAATACTGGTAGTTATATATATTTAGTAATAAATTAATATAAATGATTAGTGATTAATATTAAATTTGCAAAAAATTATGGCTTTATTACTTAAAAAAAATCAAAAATATTGTCTAGACTATTGCTGCATATAATCAGCTATAAAATCATCAATAATTTACTCCAAATAATTATTTAAAAATTAAACTATTATCTAGATTACAGTAATCATAACAAAAATTACAACAAATATTTTTAATCTCATAAACTTTAGCCAAATAATTAGAATAAATTAGTCAATAATAATTTTAATTATTATCCTAAGATTCTCAAATACATTCTCAAAGCATTCCCCAAAAATGATGATTATGTATTTAATATCAGTATTTAGATTGAGTTCTAGTTTTAGATATGAACTTAACAAGTTTGAAAGACTTATTGAAAATATAAATAACACATAAATTAACTTTATAATCTCAACATTTTAATCAGCCAATATAGATAGAATTATCAATATATATTTCCAAAAACTTATGGCAAATTATATCAATTATCCCATACAAATAATCATAAAAATTTATATTACAAGTATGCAATTTGTCTAATAGATTCAACAGTAATTACCCTAACAATTAAGTTGCTATGGGTTTGAGGTATTCATGAAGTCAAACTTTTTAGTTCCCTGAATCTATCTACAGAAAGTCCCGAAGATAATTTTCTAAATTTTGGATATAATCATGATTACAAAGAGGGTGCAACTATGATGTCTAATTTACCACTATATGCAGTAGTAGTAATGGATAAGGGATTTGCCGGACTCAGATTTATGGCATAATTACGACAAAAAGACAAATATTTTATAGTACGAACTAAGAATAATTAAAAACTAGAGTTTCAATTCTAATCTGGCTAGGTAAAATTAGTTTATTCTCTGATAATCTTGCTTATAGAGTAATTAATTTTTGTGATGTAGAGACTAAAATAGAATTTACCTTAGTCGCGAATTTATTAGAGAAGGTCGAGGCAGCAGTTAAATAATAAATATCAGAGATATAAGTCCGAAAAACTAAAAAAGTGGGAAGTATAATTGCTATGGAAATTTTCAAAGATACATTTAAAACTAAATAGATTAATTACCAAAAATGTCAATGGTATTAGCAGACAAATCTATTCTAGTCTCATGGCTTACCTAATTCTAAAACTTCTACTCATTATCCAACAATGAAGTAATAAAATGTTAAATCAATTTCCCTATATTCAAGCCTGTATGTGTCAATAAATTAATTATATTTATATCCCGTGAATATAATTAATTTTAATTTTTGCACTTGATAAAATTACTATAAATACATCAAGAAACTTTTCTATATAAATTCAACATTTATGGTTGATAAAGTAGTATTTACTAATGCAAATTACCAAGAATAATACTCAAAAAAAATAACTAAATCAACTAAGGAGATCCAATAATTAATTCAAAAGGGAGATGGTATTAGTTTATAGTGACTTGATTATTTGCTCAAGTAGCTATATTTCCCTAATTGCTAATTTCTACTCCCTAAAAATAGCGATCGCTTTATTTTTATAACTGATAATTCATCCCCATAACTAACAGCAAACTTGCTAAAACACTACCAAAAAATCCTATGCCCAAATTTGTCATATTTGACTGACTTGCAGATGCCATTGCAGTATTCAAATCTGGCGAAGTTAAACGTTCATAATTTTTTACAGCTACAATTGTTTCTGGTAAAGATGATATTAAACTTCCCAAAAAATAATGCAGCGCTGCAAAAACTGCATCACCAAATAATCTACTAAGTAAATCATCATAAATTTCCGTCCAGGCGATAAAGAATGTATTCAATATATAGGATAATAAAATTAATAAAGCTGTCCCTAGAATAAACTGTAACCAGCTTGCTGTATAATCATCTGTACTAATATCATCAAACAATTCTGGTCTTTCTTTCTGAAATTGTTTTTCATAAAATAAGAAAATTAACACCCCTATTAAACAAACTAAACCACCAAAAACCACCCAAGGCCAAGTGCGAGTACTAATTCCTTCTGGCAAAGGTGCAAACTGAGATTTACCTGTAATACACCAGTAAGCTGTAGTAGCAAAAGTAAACATCAATAATGACATAAAAAGATGCCATAAAAACAACATTTTTTCTTTGTTAAAAATTTCGATAAAATTTTTAATAGCAGATATTTTGCCCATCAATATCCATTTACTAATAACAATTATTGGCGCCACAATAAACATGAGATAAATATTAGCCAAATTTGAGCCTAGAGGAGTTGCTATACCACCTAGTCGTCGAAGAATTAATGATAGCAACATCAAAAATAATTCCGGGTTATTTGTACTGGAATTGATTACTATAGTGCGTTTGTCTTTGTCTAAATATTTACCTGCTAAACCTGCGGCAGAATTTACCATAATATCTGTAGCAGTAGGAATCAAACCAAAGCAAAAAACCACTGTTATCAAAGCAGTAATTGTCACAAAAGTAGTTTCATTCGTAGAGTTGTGTAGTTGTATAATCCAAGTGTTCATAACTTCAGATATAAGATTAAATATCAGGAAATGAGAATTAGTTAGGTAGGCAAACATTAAGTTATCTATAATAATCCTATCTGATTGGTAAAAGAAATAGGATATACTACTTTAAGGCAGGAGGCAGAAGGCAAAATAAACAGGAGTTAGAGTTATTATCTTAAGAAAGTATTTGATTCATTCTAAATGATCAATAGATTGCTTTATTTAAGTATAAATTATTAATTATACTAGTATCCATTTAGGATTTCTATATAATTAATAGCAAATTAATAGTGATATTTTTCGGCTCTATTATAGATAAGTTTTAGTCTAGAGAATTTATCTAAAACAAATAAAGACTATGCCAGTAGGATAGTCTTTGTTGATTTTAGCCATTTTAATTCAAGGTTCTATTGATTTATATTTAACTGTCCATAATAGTAGCCATAATATTTTTTAGCATAGCTTCAATTTTCAGCAACTACATTACTATTTTTATTATTTTTATTATTTTAACAAAAAAAACATAATGTATTTCATATACATAAAGTTTTTACTAATCACTTTTTTTGCCGATTTTAATACTTACAGTTAATTTATTTTTGGGTATTTATTATATAAAAATATGTCTATTTTATTCAATTACAGTTTATTTTGCTATGCTTACTTTGAATCTTTTACACCCAATAGTTAAAAGGTAAATCATAACAGATAGCGACATCAAAATTAAGGTCTTAAATTTATATTTATATTTACCGTCCATCTAGTTAATACTAACTGAAATTATACTGAGGATAACTCTTAGCAATACAACAGTAATGTGGACGGTTAAAAAAAATTAGTATATATTTTAGCTAATTAAAACTTATATACTACTACTACGCAATCCTGGTACAGTTATTCCTTCTACTTGTTGGCGAAACTCTTCTACACCTGGATTAAAGTCTATTGGTAAAACTGCCACAACATTCTCGTGAGGACGAGGAATAATTACCCAAGATTCTAAGGTAGCACCATAAGCTTTATCTACTGCTGCAATTCCGGCATCCATAGCAGTTTTTACTTCCGAAACATCACCTCTAATTTGAACAGTAAACCTCGCACTACCAACCCTAATATAACCAACTAAAGTAACTCTACCAGCTTTGACCATTGCATCTGCAGCAGCTAAGATACCAGGAAAACCTTTAGTCTCCAGTGCTCCAACAGCTTGTTGCGCCATTATATTTCTCCTAAATTTCAGTTAAGAATTAAATTCTCTCAATTAATTGTAAAAATTTTAGATGTCTGCCATAAATCAACTATTATTAAGCCAAACTATAATATAATTTAGGACAAAATTCATCTAAACTGTTCGCTAACTTCTGTATATTCTAGTGGTAATACAGATTCTACATTCTCCGGGGGATTAGGAACAATATAATGACTGTCCACTATACCACCATAAACTTTTTCTGCTGCTTCAATACCAGCTTGGACTGAAGGACGAACTTCAGAGGTTGGTCCCCGAACTGCCACTAAAAAGTGGCCTCTTTCGGCTATACCATAGTAAACTAAGGTAACTCGTGCAGCTTTGACCATCGCATCTGCAGCAGCTAAGATTCCTGGAAAACCAATAGCTTCTATGACACCTACTGCTTCTGGCATCAAAACACTCCTCTATTCTTAAGAATCAGTTAGTATAATTGTAATCTCAATAGGTAATACTGTATAGCAATTCTTTTTAATATGTTTGAATATTTTGATGGTAGTTAGAAGTCAAAATTTCGCAGGATTTCAGTTAAAATTAATTATCATAATAATTACCATAACCTATTTAGGATTGCTACATATATAATAGGTTTATAAAAAAAGCAAAATTCTACCCTATTTATCCTCCGATTTAAGAATTTTTATCTATTTTTAATATGTTTGAATTGTTAACTTGAAAAAAAACCTCCAGAGGGTTTCTTCAAGCCTAGGTGATAGCCTTCTCACAAACCTCCGAAGACAAAAGCCTTTTAGTTTTTATATATCTACTGAGCGGCTTATGAACATCTTAATAAAAATGAATAAATTACCATAATTGCACCATTAACACACAGAAAATCAATCAGTTCAGCTTGAATATCTGGGTCATGCTAAAAATTTTTATCACCCTGATACAAAACGATAGATAGGTACACTTCAAAACCTTAGCTAATCAAATACCAAAATATACTAAATTTGAAAGTCGTCCTCGTGTTTGACAAAGGTTTTTATCTTTGGATCAAATGAAATTTGAAACTTTATGGTTTTCGATTGTTAGTGAATGGGTTGTCCACCAAAATCATGGCCAATTATAATTAAAAAAGACTCAGTTATCAGACAGGAAGAAGAAATGTAAACCTTTTCAAGTCAGCTTTTTCGTTTCTTGTATTATCCCTCCATATCTAATCATCACCTTTCCTCACTACATAGTCATCTAATTCCCCAACCGTCATACCCATTTCCTTAGCAATTTCATTAGACTTACCGCTTCATAACTTAAAAAATCACCAAAAAACTTTGTTGTGTAAAGATTATAACTATTGGTAGTAACTATTGGTAAGTAAAAAGAATTGAAATTATTGCTCTGTCTAGGTTGGAGTAATTTTTCCCTCTATTTAGTCAAAACTCTATTATACATCCCCATGAGTTGTTCTTCATTAAATCTTTGGAGATAGCTTCCCGTTTCTATGATAACCACTGAGGGTAGTCCGTAACTTATTTATTATCTAATATTGCTGCTTTTTAGGTATGAGAAATAAAAAATGGGCAATGAATAGGTAAGAGTTTCGGACTTTCTTTCTAGTTTTTGAATTTTGATAACCTCAACTCATTGCTATACTATACGAAATCCATCAAGTGTAAGAGAGTATTTGTAAAAGTTATAGCCGTTGCTATAGCTAACATATCTGGCGATGTGGCAAGTCTATTGTTATACCTGGATTTGCTCTTAATACCGCTGAGTATAGTCTAGGGATAAAAAACCGCTGTCAAACAGCAAAGCCACCTCCAAAAAAATGGAAGTGACTGACATAATAATACACACTATTTACACAAATAAACAGGATGGGAACAATTCTCAAATTGTCCCCAATCTCAAAAAACTTAGTAATCGAAATCGCCACCGCCCATACCAGCGCCAGCAGGTGCGTTTTCCTTAGGCTCAGGTTTGTCAACAACAATACACTCAGTTGTTAACACCATACCAGCAATAGAAGCAGCGTTTTGTAGAGCCGAACGAGTTACCTTCGCTGGGTCAACAATACCAGCTTCAAACATATCAACAAACTCATTGTTTGCTGCATTAAAACCAGTATTGAAATCCTTCTCTTTCACCCGTTCGCCAATTACAGCACCATTTTGCCCAGCATTTTCAGCAATGCGCTTCAGTGGAGCTAATAAAGCACGACTAACAATTAAAGAACCAGTTAACTCTTCAGATTGTAGATTTTCATTTGCCCAAGTTTCCAACTCAGGAGCTAAGTGCGCTAGAGTTGTACCACCACCAGGAACGATACCTTCTTCTACAGCAGCTTTAGTTGCGTTGATAGCATCTTCCAAGCGTAACTTGCGATCTTTCATTTCTGTTTCAGTAGCAGCACCAACTTTAACAACCGCTACACCACCAGCTAATTTAGCTAAACGCTCTTGTAATTTCTCTTTGTCGTAGGAAGAGTCAGTTTCATCCATTTGACGACGAATTTGTTCGCAACGTGCTTTAACTTCTTTTTCGTTACCTTCAGCAACGATAGTAGTATTATCTTTAGTGATCGTAATGCGACGTGCTTTACCAAGCATATCTAACTTGGCATTTTCTAGTTTCAAGCCAGCATCTTCAGTGATAACTTGACCGCCAGTTAATACCGCGATATCTTCTAACATAGCTTTACGACGATCCCCAAAACCAGGAGCTTTAACTGCAGCAACATTCACTACACCCCGTAAACGGTTAACAACTAGGGTTGCCAAAGCTTCTTTCTCAATATCTTCAGCCAATATTAATAATGGTTTGCCAGAACGAGCAACTTGTTCTAATACTGGTACTAAGTCTTGTACTAAAGCAATTTTCTTATCAGTTATCAGAATCTGAGGTTCTTCAAGAGAAGCTTCCATCCGTTCCATGTCTGTTGCGAAGTAGGGAGAGATGTAACCCTTGTCAAAGCGCATACCTTCAGTAATTTCCAACTCAGTCTGCATTGACTTTCCTTCTTCAAGAGAAATCACACCTTCTTTACCCACTTTATCCATGGCTTCGGCAATCATTTTACCTACTTCTTCATCATTACCAGCAGAAATAGCACCAACTTGAGCTATCGCCTTGGAATCTTCAATTTGACGAGCATGTTCAGCAATTTTTTCTACTAGAAAACCAGCAGCTTTGTCAATACCACGCTTGAGAGCAATAGGGTTTGCGCCAGCAGCCACGTTCCGTAGACCTTCTTTTACCATTGCATGAGCAAGTACAGTTGCAGTGGTTGTACCATCACCTGCTGCATCGTTAGTTTTGGAAGCTGCTTGACGAATTAGGGAAACACCAGTATTTTCTACATGGTCTTCCAATTCAATTTCTTTAGCAATTGTTACACCATCATTAACAATTTGGGGTGCGCCAAATTTTTTCTCAAGAACAACGTTTCGACCTTTAGGACCGAGTGTTACTGCTACAGACTCCGCAAGAATATCCATACCTTTTTCTAAGGCGCGACGAGCATTTTCGTTGTAGATAATACGTTTAGCCATAGTTGTGATTTCTGTTGATTAGTAATTGTGGATACTTATTTTTTGTATTTTGATAGTTAGTTGTTTTAGCAGTTTAGCAAACATCAAGTATGAAGAAAAAGTTTGCCCATGCTGGAGAATAACTTCAGAATTATTAGTTAACAATTGCAAGAATATCTTTTTCTGCTAGTAGGACGTATTCATCGCCACCGAGCTTGATATCGGTACCAGCATATTTGGAGTAGAGAACTTTGTCTCCTACTTTGACTTCCATTTCTGCGCGGGTACCATCATCGTTCCGTTTACCAGGACCTGCTGAGACAACTTCTCCTACTTGGGGTTTCTCTTTTGCAGAATCAGGTAGAAGAATGCCACCTGCTGTTTTTTCTTCAGATTCGCTAACCTTGACGAATACACGTTCGCCCAACGGCTTAACAGTGGAAACACTCAGTGTTACAGCTGCCATTACATTACCTCCAAATATATTTTGTTATTGTTGAGAGCCTTAAGGGTGAAACAAATTTCTCAGTTTCATGTTCTTTTTTAGCACTCTTACTATCTGAGTGCTAATTTAGCCGAATTACTATGGCAATGGCAACTAACTAAGCTGTACGGGTTCCCGAACTGAGGATTTGGGTATTTACCAAAAGTTATAATATAATAGTCAAAAGTCTAAAGTATAAGCTAAGGTCATAACTTAAAAATCAGAAGTTAAATTCACAGCACGTATTAAATCTGAGAGTAGTAAGAATGTCTTAAGCTGCCTGGCAGTTAGTATTAAGGACATTGATAAATTCTGTTTGCTCCACATTTTGGCACTGAAAACTCATTGAAAAGACAAGAGATAGGAGGCGCTTTAGCTGAAGTTGACCTTTAGGACTTCCTGAAAAGGAACCATTGAAATAGACTGGCTGCCTGCTTCCTAAGATTGTCACAAGGCTACTTCCTTCAGTGTCAGGATCAATTCCTCCTGCCTGCTACTTAACCTGAGTATTGCCTTTACTTTTTCAGAAATTACTTTGACAGCACTTCCTTCTACTATAAGGCAAAGATTTACTGAGCAAGATGTTAGCACTACAAGAGCTTTACTATTCAAACCTTATAGTTATAATGTCTGATCCCATGCCGTAATACTAAATCTGGAAGCTTTATTAAAAGAGCAAGGCAGAAAGCAGAAGGGTTGGAAGGATTTGGAAAAACTAGCTTTTCGCTCACTGGGTTTGGTATACTTATTAAGTCTTAACTTTTAACTTTTGACTTAACAACGGTGGAGCAAAAATTAATCTCAGAAGACTATAAACTAAAATTATGGGAGTCAAACTTTTGATCTTCTAGAAATGTAAGTCATTTGACATTCTCCATTAGACATTTAACTCACTAGGGACTATTGTAGTAGAACCAGATTCAAAGCGTCTTGAAAGTTGATGAGAGTTAATATATTTAACACAGGAGAAAAAGCTCATGGGACTGACGTTCAGCTAGCCATATCCCAAGGATATTTTCAACAGTCGAATATTGACTCAGATATTTGTCAAGAGTCCCTAGATATTTGTGTCCAATTTCTCAGACTAGGTAAAATTCAGAGACATATTTTTATTGGTGCTTACCAAACTAAACCAAAATTTTGCTTAAAAAAAGTTGTTTTAGAAGCATGAAATTATCTCAAAAAACTTGTGAAAAAATTAAACCTTAATGACCCTGGCCTTAACAGCTAAGGTTATATATTTCACGCTAAAGCTAACTGTTTACGAGTTTGTTTCATGGTGCAACTATGGTTATTTTTCCTAAAGAAGTATCCTACTATTCTGCAACTAACCCTATAATTGAAAGAATTATTCAAAAATCTATCATCGGCTCTCAAGTTGTAGATAAATATTTTTTTATAACTCATCCTTTGCCAAAAGAAAATGTAGAATTTGGAGATATGTAAGAGGAATATTAGGTAATAACTGAAGACATAATTACTTGTTAATTTTTTTTTATTATAACTTGAGGGATATGAAGAACAATAGGCTTATTCCAGCGGAAAGATTTAGTTACTAAACACTTTCTTGATACTTAATTAATTTTGCCAACAGTTTTTTATACTCTTGTCAAAATAGATAGTGACTTAGTAAATTATTAAAATTTATAGAAAAAATATGTCTAAATATTTACATTGCAGGGTTACTTTTTAGTTAATAAAAACTATATTTATATATAATATTTATGATACTATTAGTAGGGAATATAGTTGAATTATCATATTTTATTTATTATTAAAAGTAGTAGGAGCTATTTTCCACAACTATAAAACTATTATCTAGCTATATCTACCTAAATTATAGAACTATTGATTGAATATAAAATCTATAATCTATAATAAATAGGGGATAAACCTCCTTTCAGCATTAGATACTGTCCAACCCTTCTAGGTAAAAATATATATTATTAATTTCAAGGAAAGATGTAAACCTGTCCTACTTCCAACTGTATCTTATGAAATAAGTGGGCTCACCCCTCTGTAAAGTTAATATTTTTAGGAATCAAAAAAGTGAGTTCTTCAATTATGAAGGAAACAAACGCTATAAATACAAAACATTTAATGTTAGTTGACGATGACCCTAATTTAATCTTATTAGTGAAAGATTATTTAGAATTTCGCGGATATCAGGTAATAACAGCAGAAAATGGCCGAGAAGCTCTAGAACTTTTAGAAGAACAAATTCCTGACCTGATTATATGTGATGTGATGATGCCACAAATGAATGGCTACAACCTAGTGCAGCATATCAGAGAAAATTTAGCTACAGAATGGGTTCCAGTTCTATTTTTATCTGCAAAGGGTCAAATTCAGGATCGAGTTAAGGGTCTTAATACTGGAGCTGACGTCTACATTGTCAAGCCATTTGAACCTGAAGAACTTGTGGCTCAAGTAGAATCTTCTCTTAAACAAGCTTCTCGCCTAATTAAACATCACAATTCCAGTTTTAGCGATAGGCCAACAATTAAGGTACGCCGAAACGTAGAGTTGACTCCCAGAGAGTTAAAAGTAGTCAAATTAGTAGCCCAGGGAATGGCTAATCGTGACATTGCAGAAATTATGGAAGTTAGTCAAAGAACGATCGAAAGTCATGTGAGCAATATGCTTGGTAAAACTGGTCTACATAATCGGACCGAGTTAGCTCGTTGGGCAATTGAAAGTAAGAAGGCTTAAGTTTTGATATAAGTTTCCAAGAATCTATCAGGATTTAAGTTTTTATCTATCTAATTTCTGAATTATAGGGCTGTAATTTTCTACTGCCCACAATTTTCTATATTTAGAATTCTGCATACACAGCTTTTAAGTTGTCGTGCAAAATTAATTACATATTTTATTTATACAAGCCGAATTATTTGCCTTCTACAAAGCATAGATAATTAAAATAGGTAAATAATCTGGCTAAGGTACTTATTATGTGAATTATTTTGGATTTAGCTAAATTTAGCCATTAGGTTAATCAAGTATTAACTTATTATCTTATTATCTTAATAAAAAAATAAAGGTATTGTATTGAAATATAGGAGGAGAACTAAAAATTTTTCCGTATAAAAATAATATTCTTTTATAAAAAAAAGCCTAAAATATAGAATAACTGATTGCTAGCTTAATTAAAATTATAGGTACAGAAAAATATTATTTTATCCCTTGATAAATATTAGGGTAATTTTTAGTAGTATGAATATGAAATATACTAGAAAAAAAGTAAGTTTTGATCAGCTAAATATTGCATAAATGATAAAAATATTGATACATTGATAGGTTGAGTCTAAATTATCTAAAATAAATATTAAATTAAGTTTCTATGAAAATTTCCATGAACCGTCTTTCTATATTTGTTGACGGGAACAATATGTTCTATGCTCAACAAAAAAATGGTTGGTTTTTTGACCCAAGAAGAGTATTAGAATACTTCAATAAACCAGAAGTAAAATTAATAAATGCCTTTTGGTATACAGGATTAAAAGACCCACAAGATCAAAGAGGATTCCGAGATGCTTTAATTAGTTTGGGTTATACAGTACGGACTAAAATTTTGAAAGAATATTATGATGATGTTTCAGGTCGCTATTCTCAAAAAGCTAACTTAGATATTGAAATTGTTGTAGATATGTTTAATACAGTAGACCAATATGATGAAGTAGTCTTGTTTAGTGGAGATGGAGATTTTGAAAGAGCTATTGAGCTATTGCGCTCTAAAAATACTCATATTACAGTTGTATCAACTGAAGGAATGATTGCTAGAGAATTACGAAATGCTACAGACCAATATGTGGACTTAAATGATATTCGTTACCAAATAGAAAAAGCAGAATATTAATGAGTAAGGTAAAAGGAAAAAGCCGGAAGGAAAAAGGACATAAACTAAATTTATTTGCAGACTTTAGATGGTTTTTTAGAATACTATAAAAAAATTATACTAATTGATTTTTAATTTAAGTATATTAACTACTCTTTAAGAAAAATTTAAGGTAAGTATTTAGCAAAAAGTTGAGTTTAAAGACCCATCCATAATCGGGGTAATTTTTAGTAGATTTTGTTTTAATAAATATGTGATCCTATGATCCTAAATATTAGTTAAAAATTCAAATTATGACTCGATAGATTTAAGTATCGTATCTATCCAGGTGCAAAAAGACCGATAGCCTAAAAATAAACATGGTTGTGTCCGTGTTGTCTGGAATTATAATTTAGCTTCATTTCTACTAAAAATTACAAATTAGGAGAGAAAAAGTCTGTTAACTTACTCGCTACAAAAAACAGTTTATTACTTAAGCTAAAAAGACTAAATATAGAGAATAGTTATCATCCTAAATCTATTTCATAAAACTTAGTTATAAATTCAACAAAATCAAACCAATCGTAATTAGTCAAATTTTTTATATCTTCTTTCAGATTGATCAGAGTATGACATCTTTTTACTAAAAATTATTCTATTTCCTCTATAGTTTCAAGGCTTTGCTTTGATTAACCAGAGGTTCATCTATTAATTTCCATAATATTTATGCTGGTTGTAATTCAGATTAATAAGCCTGAATAAAATATACTATCATTCCTTCTAGTATATTAACTTTTTTGTTACGGTGCCAACCTGCATTATCTTGGATTAAAATTACTTTGTTTTCAGAAATTATTAGAGATCGAGCCAAAATTTTATAGGCTAAATTTAGCCATTCAGTATTAACTTGTTGAAATTAAATAGCTAATATATTTTTTCTGTTTTCGGTCTAACAAAACCATATAGATATTCAGCACCTGGGTATTCTTTTTTGATTTTTTGAGCTTTTTTCATAAATTTAAACAACATTTGTAAAAGTAATTTATTAAGCTTTAAAACCAAAATGTCAAGGTATATTTAGTTTGACTTTAGGAAATTAGTATTAGATGAAAACACTGACGTATTTACTACTCATAAAGGGAGTTTTGTCTTGGTTTAGGATTGAAATCTGCTAAATTCCTCCAGCCTGGTCTGGGAGGATGTCAACTAGCTTGTATTCAGCTTTTAGTAACATTTTGGAATTTCATCTGGTATGGTGATCAACTTTTGAGCAGTGAGAATATCTCTACACTCAAGAGGTTGAAACGTTAATATTTCTATCTCACATAGACCGAATTGATTCTCAAAACGCTAAAACCAGAAAAATTAAGCATTACGAAGATACGTTGTGGCATTTTTTGAAAGAAGCATCAACACAATGCCAAAAGTCCTTAAACTCATCATATCTCTGAAGCTTCCAATTTTTTAAGAGGAAGCACCACTGCACTAATTTTTTCTGCCAGTAATTTATTTTCGGAATTCTTTGGTTTCATTACTAATATGATTTCTTTGACAATTTTGAGATTAATATTTTGGTTTTTTGTTGTGAATAGTACCATTTTTGACCATAATATTACTATTAAACATAGTATAGATTAGTTGGTGATTTGACATTTGAGTTATAGAGATTTTTTTGACAATTACTATGATGAGATAATAGTATATTTAAGTCCGAATACCTGGGGTTAATTCCTGATAATTTGATAGCTGATTATATGTAGCGATCGCCAATAATTGAATCTTCAAATTTTTAATAATGTCAAGAACTAATCAATTATATTAACTTATCACTACATATATCAGAACTACCAAGTTTTTTTTCCAAAATTATTCCCAAATTTTTCAGATCATCGCCACCATTCTGCTGTCTGAGTTTCTCTTCCCACAGTTGAGCTATTTCTCCTGGATAATGTGACCACTATATTTCACAAACTCTCCGAATTGTTCTAAGTCTTTGATTTTCCGGTGACATCCTTTCTAAAATCTTGTCAAAGCTTTGTATTCTCCTGTTGCTTTTCTGCCTTTTATCCATGCACTACCAGTATTTCTACTGATACCGAAATTCCGGATAACTTCCCTCTAGCTTTGGCCATTGTCAACAAATTCCATCGCTTTTTGTCGCCAATAATGGCTATAGGTTGCTGGCATCGGGTATCTGGTTATCTACTCTGTTCTTGTCTCTCTTATTCCACCTTAACCTGCTAATATCTTGCCTCGTAATGCTACATCAGTTTATATTCAAATTTAACAAGAGTTATGCCAGAATATTCATCAAGGAATTGATTAAATATCAGAGAAGTGACAGACTGAAGATAAGCAAGTGGAAATATTTTGTTGTTAAACCTCATACTTTGCTTCAAGCGATCGCTCTGTTCAAAAGTGAAGACTTGCTGAGAATATATCATGAACGTTAAACTTTTGTTGCAGATTAACCAATTAAACATGTTATTGGTAAAAGGGTATGTTAAAATCAGGCTTTTATTCCTCTATCTCTACTATGTTATAAGTCACCCAAAAAGATATCCGCAAATGGTTTTCCCATCGTTATTATTATACCAGTAAACTGTGAAACTGTGGAAATTACTATATCTTTACATTATGGTTTATAAGTTTTGATTTTTTGTGATCAGGACTTAGGCAAACTCATAGATAATACGCTATCTGTAGGTAGTAAATTGTCTGTATCCCCTACTTGATATGGCAGTCAGTGCGTAAGTCCTGATCATATTATATTACATATTTTTCCTCAACATTTTTACTTATTTCAAATATTTTATTCCTCCGAACTATTCTGATCATTTTCACCGATACCTAACTTTTTCCTAGACTTTTTTAACTTTTTCCAAAGCTTCTTCAGTTGGCAGTAAGCTTCTTGTTGAGAAATTTTCCCACCTGTTTCTAAGCCACAGATAAAACTAACTTCCTGAGAAAATTCTTGTAAGTTAGCATTAAATACTAAATTTTCCGGACTAAAATTACCATAATAGCGACTGCGAGGGTATAGAAAATCATCGTTAATTGACATTTTTTTTGCTTCTATAAATATCTGGGTTTGGAATCGTCTTAAAAATGGACTAATTATTATATAAATAATAATATAATAACAATTATATAATAACAATTTCATCAACTACATAACTTAGGTAAAGTCAATTTTAGAGCATTTTCTAAGTTACTTAGATACAGTTATTTTTCTTCTTTTTTATTGTCTGTTTACCAAATTTAGCACCTACACATAATTATTTATATATTTACAAAACACGATGTTTATACAGTAATAAATTTAGCTTCACTCAATGTGTAATTTATTTTGTTTACCTGCTACTAATCTTTACAGAAATTACATATAAAGCCTTAAGGACACTCCATATAAAATCCCTGCTAAAACAAACAGATAGAACATCTGACTCAGAAGATTGCCATACCTGAAATCATTACCAAAAATAGTGGTATTCCCTCAATCCTCAACTAATTAAGCTGTTTAAATTTATAATTATAGCATTCTTATATAAATTGTCTGATTTAAATTATTGAAAATATTGTTGTATTAATATCAGTGGATAAAATCGTACAAATATCCAAATTATCTGCTCATTTTTCCTAACCAACTTAATCTGAAAGTCTTCGAAAACATATAAGTACCTACACAAAATTATTTACACAAGGATTAGATTTTAGCTTTTTAAGTCTGTAATTTATTTTATTTACCCACTTACAAAGATTTTTCACCTTAAAAAAATTAAGTTTACCTATATTTTGCTTCCCTTTAGTAAAGATTATGGTACATACACTACTTTTATCTCTATCAAAATTAGTTTTGGTTTTATAGAAATTTATCATTATATTAGAAAAAGTATCTATCATATGTAGTCAAATCAGATTTGCTAAACAATTATACTTTTTCATGATACCTCATTTATCTTCAAAATCATTTAGCATACATGTTACACTATAAAATGTAGTATAAAAAGACGAGAAAACTTGAGTAAGTACTTAAATTTATAGTAAGTAGTAGGAGGTGATATCGCTACCCCTAGGCTCCAACAACCCAAACCAATACATCAATGACCTATTCCCTACCCTAAATTTTTATTGAGGGACGTAGACGAAAAAGTTTTTGGGTTCAGCTTTTTAACTTACTTGTAACTCCCTTAACTCCTCCTACACAGCTTTGAGAATGAGATCAGTTACTCTAAATCGCCAATAAACATCTGCAAAAATAGCCAAAGTCTCTCTATCACTTGACTTGCTGGTCAAGCCACTCAATCATTGATGATTTTCACGTTGTACCTGTTCTTGTATCAAGTTTCTCAACTGAGTAGATAGTATCTTTGACAACTTAGAGGAAAAAAATTCAATAATTCTCAGGGCCAATAAGTTAGATTAGAGATACTCCTAACTCCACAATTAATCAATAATTAATCAATCAATAAATCAACTGAAAACACTGAAATGTCTAATCATTTTGTAGGTTTATTAGTAGAAAAGCCTAGTTAATTTTTTACAGTAGATTTAGTTCAGTTTAAAGTTTGACGTACTTGAGGTTGGCCTGAAGTATAAATTAATAAACATAAGCTCATAATTAGTCCTAAAGCTTCTACTTTATGAAGGGATTTAAGAAATATGCTATCAGTTAATTCTAGGGGGGTAAAAAAACTAAAATCTTTTTCAACAGATTGTTTTCCCTTGTATTTAAATAGCATTTCTTCTGTAGTCAATTCCATCTTATCCTATCAAGGATATTGGCAACGCCAATATAAATCGACTTGCTCGTTTTTTCATCGTCGTCACCTCCAAATAGGGCTTTAAGTCATCTCATTGTGGTTTATGACAACGAGAGTAGCTACTAGCCAAATTCACGTTTTCATTTTTTGCCTCCTACTTTTCTCATCCTTCTGAGGTTTTCATCTCTGGGATAACGTTAGCATTTACATGCCTAGTTGACATAATGACTGTATTTTTCCTGGGTAGAAAAGTCAGGAAATCATTAAATTTCCTGACCTACTAAAGATCCAACTACTTTCCCATATTCCGCTTCATTCTTTCAATTTCTTCGTTTGTTTCCATGCTTTTAAACTGTTCCTCTAAGTCGTCGAATAAATTATCAAAATTATAGGAGCTGTTTTGATTCCAGCCATCAGTTTCCCAACGTTTTTCATTCCTAGCAGTATAACTACTAGTCTCAGCTTGAGTAGCTTTTGCTCGTACCTCCTTACGACGTTGTTTAATCTGATGATATAGTTCTGTCGCCTGCTGAATACGCTGCTTGTATCCTTGCATCTGTCCCCACTGTTGATTACCTTGTCGTAAAAAAGATGCTTCTCTTTCCTGAGCCGCTTGAACTAAATCTATTCTATTAGCTGTTTGTGCCTTTTCAATTCGGTTATGCCAAAGCTTAACTTCTTGAGCCGTTGAGAGAATATCTTGTTCTAATTTTTTTTCTTGGCGCTGGAGTTGTACAATGAGACGCAGGGTGTCTTCTTCCTGTTGGCGAAGTTGCTCTTCAAGTGCCTGTAGTTCTAAATGGGGGTTATTCTGCAGGAACTCTTCAAGTCTGTTTTCGAGAAATTGGCTGAAATCGTCAAATAAACCCATAAGTTATTCCAGTTATCAGTTATCACCATTAAACCTTATCAGTTATTAGCACTGACTGCCCTTAGTTAGAGCCTTCAAAGATGTATGGCTAATATTATTTTTTCTTAATTCTAAGGGCAAGGTTTGATATCAAATCTGCGAATTAATTTGAGTATTATAAGAAACGGAGTTTATGGGATACATCTGTAAGTATAGTAGGGCATCTAATGTTTTCCCCGAAATCATATACTTTATGGTTATGCCCAATTGATAAATTTTTCTTATAAATAGTTAGAGTATTTCTTATAATTTAAGAGTCAGGAATCAAGAGTCATAATAAAATAGACATTTCAAATTAAAGTATTTTAATAGTGCTTATTATTCGAAAACATTCTTTTTTAATGTATGGTATTAAGACTGAGACAGAAACCAGGTTGATCAACAAAATTTCCCAGATGCACTTAATTGTATGTACGAAAAACAATAATCAGGGGTATAAACCCGGTTTCTTGTTTGGCTGTGTCAATAACTAAAATTGTTGGCCTACAAAAACAGAACGAACTTCACCATTACGACGAACCACAGCTTCCTGGTTTACTACCTTCACAAGAGTCCAACCACTACTGCCAATATTTTCTCCCACATATATCCGACGCGCTACACCATCAATTTCAAATAGGGCAGCGGAACGTTCCCCTAATTCTAATATCCCTACTAAAAGATTAATAGGGGTTTGAATTTGACTGGGTAATACTGCTTCTGTTACAGGTATTTTTGCTGGCATAGGTGGAGGCAATGATACTGGCTGTGTTGGCTTTTCTATTTCTGATTTAGCTTCTACTTTTGTTTCTAGTTCTGGTTCTGAGCTTTTTTCTGGTTTAGCTTGTGCCGTTGTTTTGGCTGGAGGTTTCGGTTTTGTTTTTGTTTCAACTTTCGCCGAACTAGAGCTATTAATCTTAGCTTTAGTTTCTGGTTTGACTTCTGCTTTGGCAGTTACTTGCGCTTCCGGTTTTTCTTGAACTTTTTCAGCAGCTTCTGCGGAAGCTTTAGATGCAGATGCTGCTGATAGCTTTGGGGAAGCTACCTCAGATTGGGTTGTCACTGCTACCGCTGTAGGCATAGGTGGAATTACTACTACTTTAGTTTCAGGAACCCTTAGAGGTTCTTTTGCTAGTTGTGCCTCCATCAAGTCCACCAGTCGATAGAGGGGTAGGAGTAAGCTAGTATTTATGGGTGGGTTAGCTGGTACTGGTATTGTTGGTAAGTTACTACTAGATGGAGCAGGTGGTACACCTAGATTTTTTTGTTGTTTCTGAGTTGCCTCTTGTTGCTCAATCATATTTAGCGATCGCTCAATATAATCTGCAAATTTAGCATCTGCTGCTGCCTTAGGATTTAATGTTTCTAATGATGAATCTGGCTTTTCTACATAGCCTAAATAGCCTAAAATTTTATCAAATCCTCCTCTAGTTGCTAACCACAAAGACAGAGTTACTAATATAGATGTAAAAGCCGCCCCTAAAAGCAATTTATCTAATGATTGATTTTCTTTTTTTACTACTTGTGTCTTAGCTAATTTGATATGTTTCTCTTTCTCAGCATCTTGAGATTCAGTCTTCTTGTCAGGCAAAACTATTTGAGGTATTTTAATTGGCGTCAAAGAAACAATTTCTGGTCGAGTTACTTCCTTTGGTAAGCGACTACCACCATCTAATACTCGGTCAATATCATTGAACAAGTCTTCCATCAAATTTTCAGCAAGACTATCTACACTCTTATGGTCTTTCAGCCTATTGTTTGGTAAATTTTCTGTGTTTTTTTTATTCGTTGTCATCTAAAATCCTCCAAGATTTAGGTTTAGTGAGGTATAGCTGAAATAGAAGGCGCTAAGTCAGAAGTCAGTAGGGGGTTGAATGGCCATTTGTAGTACATTCCCACCACGGACTAAATTTGAGAGGCGCAAGAATATCCGACCTAGTAATTGTTACTCCTATAATACTGCTCTACAATACCATTTCTCAAAAACTTTTCTACATTTATCATCCCAGTGGACCTCCCTCCAAAAGTTCTCCCTACCACCGAGAGAATGAGGGTGGGGGTAGGGAAGTTGCATAAGGCCGTTCATACAACATAAAAAAATTAATATTAACTTGACTTAAATTAAAGCACGCAAAAAAGTTATTTACCTTGTGTTAATCACCTAAATTTCTGAAGTGCCACCTATAGTATAGCATTAGGAATCATAAATTCATATAAAAAATGATACAAAATAGCTCCCCTTCCTGCTGACCATGATACCCTCAGCAGTTGCTTATCTACAGGCTGACTTCTGATTGATTTCATTGAGATTGAGTACAGTTAAATTTAATTGTTTGATCATTTCTTATACTGTGACTCTTTTATTAGGCCAATGTTTCCCCTAGTGATACTTATACCAGTTTCTTACTTCAGCTATACCTCCCTATGTTCTTAACTTCAGCATTTGTACTGTCAATGCTAAACTTTCCTCATACAAAACATCCTGTCCCCAACGTTGTAACTGTTGTGCCATCAAAGCTTCTGCTTTCTGATCGCTTAATGCTGTCACCTGCTCAGTCAAACAAGACTGCGCCTTACCCCCAGACTCTAACCGCATACAACCAGTAGTTTCAGAACACAAAATTGTGCAACAATTAACATCAGCATCTTGATTACTCGAACCTAAACGTAAACCCACCAAATCTCCTGGAACCTCACCAAAGTCAGCAGTAGGAATAGCTCCTAACTCAGCCAAGATTTCTTGATCCTTATTCCCACTAAACTTGATATGGGTAATATCATAATCACCACCTAATTCTTTATAAAATACTGGTTCCCAATTCAGACGACTAGCAAACCAACCTAAAAACATTAGTGCTTGAGCAGCATTTCCTTTTTCATAGTCAATTGTCACAGTATCAACTTCCCATAAAGCTGCCCGGCGTTGGGGAGGATCAAAACTAGCAGCAATTAATTCTTGCCAAGCTGATAGACGATGCCAATTGAGATCAGCAATATAAGTTTTCTTTTCTATCAACTCCTGCATCTTTAAAAATTCTGACTCGGGATCGGAAAAGTAACAAGAGTCCATAATCATGCAATTGCTCGTCTCACACAAAGTACGAAATAATTTTTGCTCTGTGTTAGGGGTCGCTTTCCACCAGACAAACTTTGGTAGTTCGGGAACCATTAATGATTTTATTGTTTCATCTACCCTTTGCATTGCTGACTTTGTTCCTCGGAGGGTGACATACTCACTACAAACTAGATTTGAGTTACTTTGCTTCTGAATTGGGCAATAGGCAGATACTTGAGCTGTAACCCCTGTATCTTCTTCCCCCATAGTTGGACATAGGGTCATAACACGACTAGGGTTTTGAGCAGCGATCACATTTGACATACTAAACCCCCTCAGATTCACATTTGTGATTTTTTGAGAGTCTTCTGGTTTTTTGGCAAATTCTTCCCGCAATTTAGCTAGGGTTTTAGGATCTACTCTACCTGTAATTGTCAGTTTATAGGCTTTTTGTGCCTCTTTAACTGCATTTCTAGTTTCTGGCCCATGAATACCATCAATTGGACCATTATAGAATCCTAGTCCTCCTAGCAATTGTTGGAATTCTTCCGGTTCATAAACTACTATACTAAAGGTGGCAGCTTTAGTAGCAATGGAAGTTACTTTACCTTGATTTTGACTAAGCCAGATTTTACTTAGTTCTTCTTCTATTTCTCCTAGGGAAATATCTTTTGGTCGTTGTAAGGCTACAGTTGTTGTAATCATCTTGATTTTTTGTCCTTAATGTGAGTTTTTTAAATTGGGATCATGAATAATTTAATAAGACTAATTATTGAAGTTAAATAATTGGACTATATTATACACAATAATATATTTTTTTTTCATATGCTATAACTATAAGTTAATTACCAAAGTATTTAATAATTGTAAGCGATCGCGCTTTGTTGAAATAACTTAGTTTGAATCAGCTTACTGCAAGTCCCCAGCGACTTGAACGGAGTGGAAAGAAGCAATAATTAAGAGTGGAAGTTTATTGCTTGGGTTTCATGGCAATGACAACTTTTCATCGGATTTTATATGAGATAAAGGGTTGACTCATTTATCTCTCAAATAGATACATTTTATATAACCTCAACTGTTATCTCTCCTGGGCTCAAACTTTCTTCCTTAAGCAAAAGCAGCAGCATCTTAGCCACGAGCCAATATATCTTCAGTGCTAAGGTTCGTAGCTTACTCCTTGTGAATTTTTTTGTGGAATTAAGTATTCAAAACCCAACTCCTGAGCAAGATAAATTAACTAACCACCGGTAACTTTTAGGCTTTTCAAATTTGATAGTCATACCCTTTTTAGGAAAGTTCACATCAGTTAAGTCAATGGCAAAAGCAGTATGATGTTTATTGTTGCACCGTGGAGAGAATGATATTCTATAATTTTATTGAGAGATAAATTTTCCTTATTATAAAAACCATAAATTCCCCAACAATAGTCAAAAGTTTTAAGAGGGAAAATTTATGTTTGAAAGCCCTTCAAAGTTATACTAATTTCTATGCATTAATGCTACGCTTAGAGAATACTTTAGTCATTAATTAATTCATACAAAAGAATAACTTTCTTGCTAATTTTAGCTCAGTTAATGTTAATTATTCTTATGTTGTAGAGATGCTCTCATACAACTTTCCTACCCCTCCACTGTCGGGATTAAGGGTAGGTTACTGACTTAAAGTGCCAATTTTAAAACTTTTTCATCAATAATATAATACCAAATCCGGTTATGAAAGGCTAGTTCCTCCAAATCCTTCTAAATTTTCAGCATAATTGCCTCCAGTTTCCTGCCTTACTATTTTAATCAATCTCCCTTGTCAATCGGATTTGGTATAACCTATTATTCAGTACCCCAAAGCAAGATACATTTTGTAAACTATTATTTAATTCTACTAGAATTAAAACTTAGATATTATTGATCATAATTTATAAGTCTATCATCCTTAAATATTTATCAGAGTTACTGACAACTTATAAGTAGAAGTAAAACTTCAGTTCAAAGGTTGATAAATCACACAGTTATCACCATAATTTTTCACAAAACCACGGCTCTGCATTACCTGTTCAAATAATTCCGTAGATAAACTATTTTCCACAGATGAAACACCAGGTTTATTCAACTTTCCAGATAAAATTAATTCAGCAATACTACCAGCACCAATACCCGTAACAGTTGCAGTATCTTTATGCATAATTGACGAGGAAAAATCAGCTTTTTTCCCTGACTTTTTCCCAATAACTTTTGCTTGAATTACTACACCAGTACCACTATATTTATCAGTAAATTCAGTCATTTTATAACTTACTTGAGACAAAAACTCTATTACCCCTAAATTATTTAACCAACTAACAGGAAATAAATGAGCAGTCATCCAAGTCAGATGATTATAAAAGTCAGGAAAAGAACCAAACTTTGTAGTTACAGTATTCACAGGAAAAGAAGTAGCTAGAGTCAAAGATTCTGGCATATCAAACCAATAAACTCCAATTTTACCATAGGGAGCTGGAAAGTCAATAACTTGGCGATCGCTATAAGGTTTAACAGATTGCCATTTACCATTTATCCAGGCATCAAAATGACTTTGTAAACCTAAAAAAGTTGTCCGCATAACTGTTACTCCTGCTCCACCGGAACCACCTACAACATAACTTAAATGTATCTCCTCTGGCTCATCAAGTTTTTCTATAGATTCACGGGATAAACTATTAGAAATTCCTGGAAAAATTCCTGTATTAATAATTGCTGTAACTCCAGCTTTTTTGGCAGCTTCAGAATATTCTAAAGCTTTACAAGTAAAACCTCTATAGTCACTAATATCGATATAATTAATGCCAGCTTTGATGCAATTTTTTAAAACATTAGCATCTCTATAATGAAACGGACCAGCACAGTTAATCACTAAATTTTTAGAGGACTTATTGTAAGAATTAATAATATTTTTTACCCTTTCTTTGTCTGCTAAATCTAGAGCTAAATATTTAACTCCAGAAATTGGAATTTCTTGGATATTTGCTTCTGGTTTACGTCCGGTAATAGTAATTTCTGAGTTGGTATAAGTTGCTAAATCTCGAGCAACACTACTCCCAATTCTGCCGTATCCACCTATGATTAAAACTTGGTTAGTCATTTTATTTATCAGTTATCGGTTATCAGTATCTCCGACCATACAAGGCAAGATATCATACTAAATCTGATTATTATAGACTGATTACAGGGTGAGATAATACTATTCTCAGTAACTTTTTAACTTAGGCTTTATAAGAATTAGCATTAACTTAGTTTTTCGTGCCAAAAATTTCTTCCTTTTGTATTAATTATTTAATAACTGAAGTAAAAAAAAGTTATAATTAATGTATTTAAATTAGTCTGATATACAGAATATATAATCAGCTTTTATTCCATCAGATTTGTTATCATATTTCATTTTTTACTCATAATTAATATGAGATTATAGGCAACATCAAGATGTACATTTTTACAAGATATTTCTGCCATATAAAATACAAAGTAAATAGTGAAAATTATGTATTCCGGGCATCTTGCCTGAGTGGGTGGACCTTATAACAAAGGAAAGCGCTGTATATTAAAATTAATCAGGTGGGTGGAACTTGATTTATTTGTATTAACAATAAACTTTGTTTTCTTTCCCAACCTTGAAAACTAGAATCTTAAAATAATTTCATTGGGAAAATTATGAGGTATGATATGGCAGTTTTGCAACAATCTCTTGAGTAGAAAAAAATCTTACAATAGGTATTAAAATGGGTTTACAATAAGGCTAACAAAGAGAAATACTTTCTGGGGTATAAATCGGATTATAATTGAAACTTAGTAAGCTAGGAAAAAAGATATTTTCAGAGACTAATATTTTAGAATATATACCAATCCTCAATGTTATGCACATCCATTGAACTTATAAAAAAAATAACTCCAAATCCATTTCCTCTGCCACAACTACCTCTTGCTTCCTGTCTTCAAGCAGGCTAAACCGTTTAATCTTGAGATAGGATTATCTAGATTCAGATTTTAGTAGCAATTATAGCCTCTATCAAAACTTTATAAATTATTGACCAAATTATGTCAATTTATCACTTATATTCTTAAATAAGATACTCTCAAAAAAATTGAAAATGCGAATTTTGCTTGTTTTCTTTCTTCCTTTTATTTGACTTATTATAACTCAAGATTAAAACTACAGTTGAATCTGGGAAAAATTATAATTTTTTGGATAACCCAGAGTTAGTATTCAACTACTATCTATTCATTTTTGAACCTGAATTACCTGAAGACTACCACCAGCATATAAAATAGGTAATGGTAACTTAGTATCAACTAAATTAAATCCTATTGTTGTCAATAATTCCAATATATTTGTATTAATAAATTTCCAAGAAGTTTCAGTTTCAAATAACCATAAAAACATGGCAAACCCAGGCCAAAACAAAGGATTAGTTGGACTGTGAAAATCAACAAAAGTAAAAATTCCACTAGGCTTCAGAACTCGATAAACTTCTTGAATAATTTGCCGTAATTGTTCATAATTCATCTCATGTAAAGCCGCACTGGTATGTACTAAATCAAATTGATTACTTGAAAATGGCATATCCTCAGCAAATCCCTCAACATATTTAGCTGATGGCACATTTTTTTTAGCTCTATTTATTGATAGTGGTGAAGCATCTAACCCTGTAACACTTTGGGAGTATTTAGCCAGAAAATTAGTCCCTTGACCACTACCACAACAGAGGTCAAGTATCTGAGTATTTTCCTCAATGATTAATCCTTCTAAAGCTAGTTGGCGAAAGCGAGTTTCTCCCCCAACACTTAGGGATGCTAAACGGGAAATTCCGTCATACAGCCATTGATATCTATAGCTCCAGTCTCTTAAAATTGTTGCCATTGGATTGAAAAGTCAAAAGTCAAAAATAAAAAAACAAAAGTCGCAAGTATATAAATTAGGTTTATACTTAATCACTAAAAGAAAATAGATTTAGGCTTATGGTTGACTCTACATTATTCAGAAAATATAATTAAAAAAATATAAATATTTTAAGTTTGGTAACAAATATCAAAATGGGAGCCTGATTAACACTATGAGTCGTGTTGGAATATTATTACTTAATTTAGGTGGGCCAGAACAACTTGAAGATGTACGTCCCTTTCTTTTCAATTTGTTTTCTGATCCAGAAATTATTCGTCTACCCTTTCCTTGGCTACAGAAACCTTTGGCATGGTTCATTTCCACTATGCGTTTTCAAAAGTCTCAGGAAAATTATAAAGAAATTGGCGGTGGCTCTCCATTAAGATCAATTACAGAAGAGCAAGCTCTGGCTATTCAACAACAGTTAGAACAAAAAGGACTACTGACTCAAATGTATATAGGAATGCGTTACTGGCATCCTTTTACAGAAGAAGCTCTCACTAGAATTAAGCGCGAGCAAGTAGAAAAGTTAGTAATCCTACCACTATATCCTCAATATTCTATCAGCACAAGTGGTTCAAGTTTTAGATTGCTTGATAAACTTTGGGAAAAAGACTCAGAACTGAAGAAAATTGAATACACTGTTATTCCCTCTTGGCATCAACGACCAGGATATGTTCAGGCAATGGTAGAATTAATTACTCAACAATTAGACCAATCTCCCAACCCAGATCAAGTACATATCTTTTTCAGCGCTCATGGTGTACCGGTCAGCTATGTTGAAGAAGCCGGAGACCCTTATCAGGCAGAAATTGAAGAGTGTGTAGATAAGATAATGAAAACTTTGAATTGCTCTAACCCTCATACTTTAGCTTATCAAAGTCGGGTTGGCCCAGTGGAATGGTTGAAGCCTTACACCGAAGATGCTATCGAAGAATTGGCTGCTGGTGGAGTTAAAGATTTATTGGTAGTTCCTATTAGTTTTGTTTCTGAACATATTGAGACTCTACAAGAAATTGACATAGAATATCGTGAACTAGCAGAAGAAGCTGGAATTAGTAATTTTTACCGAGTACCTGCTCTGAATACTCACCCAGTATTTATTAATGATTTAGCAGATTTGGTTATGGAAGCTTTAGATGCTCCAAGCCGTGATTTTTCTGATGCTATTCAGATGAAAAAAATTATTAAAATGTATCCCCAAGAAAGATGGCAATGGGGCTTAACTACTACAGCAGAAGTCTGGAATGGACGATTAGCAATGGTGGGCTTTATGGCTTTGTTGTTGGAGTTGATTACTGGTTATGGTCCCTTACACTTTGCTGGTTTATTATAAATCTGGGGGCATTGGGCCCCTTGCTTCTATTAATCTTAATCAAAATTACTACTATGAGTTTGTGGCTGAAGACTACTCCCTCGTTTTGTTTTTCCTTGATATAATTTGTACCAATCTTGATAGCTATGAATGGCTAGCCATAACAATAGTAAGGCAATTAATCCTCCCTGTTGCGGTGCGTCCAACGCAAAAATTACTAAGCAAATGCAGAGAATGTCTTGAGATAAAAGCATCCAAACAGGTAAACCGCGCCACCGAAAAAACCACCCAACCTGAACTATTTGTAGCACTAAGGCCAATAAACCTCCGACAACTCCAATAACTATGATTAACCAGCCCTTTGAATGAGTAGCCTCAGCGATCGCCATACTCATAATTGTTCCTACTATGGGAGAAAATATAATTTGAACTAAATTGAGAACGCGTTGGCCTAAGAGATGTTTTGAGGCAAATATTTCAAATAAAGACCAACTGACCAAAATTCCCACCACTATTTGCGGCGATATTTTAGAAAGCATAGGCACTTTTGCCCATAGGTCATTTTGTAATAAGCCTATTAGCAGTAGGGGTAGAGCTATTCTAATGCCTGCCGCAGCTGATGCAGATAAGGCAGCGAGGACTTCTAGCATATAGTACAAACATAAAGTACAAAAAAAGCATTACTATCTATTTTACCCTTTTTTTTTTCTGATAATTACTAAGAGTTTAAGGGGTTTAAGACCTCAGGGGCATGGGGTATAAAGGTGATGACCAGTATTTTTGCACTTTGGGATCTAGTTATTAGACTTTTCCCGAAAAGGTTCTCAAACCCTGATTATATGGTTATCAAGTTGGTATTTTGGGAATTATCTATTATGTTTAAGTGTAACCAGGTATTTATCCCCTACTTTTGATTTTTCTCGGTAGACCAAACTCAGGACTTTTCATGGAATGTCTATACTGGCTTTGGTTTGTGACAATAGTACAGCTTCGGTAATGGTAAAATTTTTAAATTTATAGCAACAGGAATTACTCAAGTACTACATAAGTAGCGTTCTTGTATAGGTAAAAATATTTGTATTAAAACAAAACATTAATTATTAAAAAATTACTAAAATGTAACATTAATTATTAAAAAATCAAAAATATGATACAATAAAAGTTTAATTAATTACAAATTGTGAAAAAATATTATGGTCTATTAAAAAAGAATTAGTCCCGTAAATGGAATTGGTAGTATAAAAAAATATAAAAGCTCGGAAACAATATCAGGTAAAAATAGTTAGCACTAAAGGAATTATTTCGGAATAAAAAAAGCAGCTCATATAGAGTTTTTTCTAACAACTTGGACAGAATATACTACTATTAATAACCTTAGTTAATACAGTAAATATGATGTAAACTAGCATCTATTTCTAGATGGAAAATCCAAGAATTTTACATATTAATTAAGCAATTAATAAGCTCCGGGCTCCTGTAAATATTGTCTGAAAACAATAAACCCTAATCTTCATACCTTGCAAAATTTTAGTGTGAGGAAAAAAAATAGATTGGGAAAATAAGAAAAACTATTGATTAAAAACAGGGATGAATTGTGATCAGACTATTTGGCATCACAATTTAAATATTCTTCAATGAAAATTAAATTTATGTGACTCTGATAACTCAAGCGTTTTTAATCAATAGTCAAGCGATCGCGAAGCATAACGGAGTTTCAACCCATAAAACAAAGTGTGAAGATCGTCGCATAAGTAAATACTAATCAAAAGATATCGTCAAGTTATATAATCGTAAGACAAATCATACCTCTGATGAGAGAGAAAAGACAATCTTTAAATCCTATGTAGTCCCATAAGCACAACAAAAGTCTTTCTAGATAAATTTTTGACTCTATTAAAATTAGCCCAAATTATCCGCTTTAAAAGAACAAAAACACAACAAAAACAAAAAAATCACATAATTACCAACGCCTTTGCTATAGAAAATAAATTTTCACCAGAGGGAAAGTTAGACGAAGCGATCGCTTCTACTCAAAAAGCCTAAGCTATTAGGAAAATGCCTATTTGACCAGCTTTGAAACAATTTAGAGAAGGCCTGGCTTTAAAGCGGAGTAGTGAAGCGATCGCTACTTTTCATATTTTCTGTGGCAATAATTCTCAAACCTTGCTATAGATGCACTCATATTTAAGATCACTTATCAATTACAAGCAACTAGAACCTCTCAGCTCCAAATTGAAATACCCAAAGTCAAGTTTTTTTCCTAAATCTTGAAAAGACTTACTATTGAACTTATTTTTTGGTCAAGAGAAGATCAAGATTTCAACCTCAGTATAAATTTAAATTTAAAAAATGCACTCCTACAAGACCCATCAATTCCTGTGGATAATTAATATCATCTCCGGTTTGAATACCTAACACTTTGGAGAATTTCTGCAAGAGACCCTCTGGCTCTGGAGCAGAAAGATAGAATTGGCACTTACTGTCCTGATGTTTTTTGATAAGTTATGATCCGGACGTAATACAATAAATTAATTAGCATAAAATCTTCTTAAATTTTCTTAATCATTACAATCAATCAAGAGATTTATGATCTGAATAGGGTTTGCTGAAAAATCTTGACAAGTGAAGATAGAAATCATCACTCAGAATAAATGGGAATTAATTAGGAAGTAGCACCCAGAATTGCCCTTTTTTTGATTCTTCTATCTGGTGTTTGCCCAAAATACTAACATACACGATCTTGAGCAACCCAAAAGCTAACACTTTTGTCCAGGTAAAAAAAGCACTTGCCAATATCAGTCAATGCTTTAAAAGTTAATCAGCAAGCCCTAAATACCAACATAATTTTATTTATAGAAAGAGGTATTGATGTCAGATTCTTTGTTTGATGATGCTAGTCGTAGGTTAGAAAGGGCTTTACAATATGTTTCTCTTTCAGAAGATACAAAAGAACGTCTCAAATACCCTAAAGCTACCTTAATAGTTTCTATTCCTGTCCGGATGGATGATGGCTCATTACGAGTTTTTCAAGGTTATCGAGTTCGTTATGATGATACAAGAGGACCCACAAAAGGTGGCATTCGTTATCATCCCAATGTGTCTATTGATGAAGTAAAGTCTTTGGCTTTTTGGATGACTTTTAAATGTGCTGTTGTCAGTTTGCCTTTTGGAGGGGCCAAAGGTGGCATTACTGTTAATCCTAAAGAATTATCTCGGATGGAATTGGAACGTTTGAGTCGGGGGTATATTGATGCGATCGCTGATTTTATCGGTCCTGATACCGATATTCCTGCACCGGATATGTATACTAACCCCATGATAATGGGTTGGATGATGGATGAATACAGCATTATTCGCAGACAACTAAGTCCGGCAGTTATTACGGGTAAACCTGTGAGCATCGGTGGTAGTTTGGGAAGAAATACTGCAACGGCAATGGGTGCTTTTTTTGCTATTGAAACTATTATGCCGAAGTTTGAATATACTCCTGAAAAAACTACAGTAGCAATACAAGGGTTTGGTAATGCCGGGGCGTTTTTAGCTGAGTTACTATGTCTTCATGGTTATAAGGTTGTTGCTGTTAGTGATTCTCAGGGAGGTATTTATTCTGCACAAGGTTTAGATATTCCAAGTATTCGTCAATATAAGGAAGTTAATAAACAGATACAAGCAGTTTATTGCAAGGATAGTGTTTGCAATATTGTTGAGCATACAGTTTTGACTAATGAAGAACTTTTAGCTTTGGATGTTGATATTTTAATTCCTGCTGCTTTGGAGAATCAAATTACTGAGGAAAATGTCAAAGATATTCAGGCAAAGTTTATTTTTGAAGCTGCTAATGGTCCGACTACTTCTGGTGCAGATAAAATTTTAGAAGACCGTGGAGTTTATGTATTTCCTGATATTTTGATAAATGCTGGTGGTGTGACTGTCAGTTATTTTGAGTGGGTACAAAATCGTAGTGGTTTGTATTGGACTTTGGATGAAGTTAATCAAAAATTGAAAGCAAAAATGGTCGCAGAAACAGAGAATATTTGGCAAATATCTCAGGAGTTATCTATTTCTATGCGAACTGCTGCTTATGTGCATGGTTTAGATAGATTAGGACAAGCAATTAATGCTAAAGGAACTAGAGCTTTTTATGCCAAAAGGTAGTTCAGTTATTAGTTATGAGTTCAAAGTTTCTTGAATCTGCTATTTGTAAGTCATGGACTCTTTGGTTAATTAGGGCTTGCTGATTAAATATAAAAGCATTGACACATAAAAGTATTAGCCTTTTTTTGTCGAAGAAAAATTCCTGGTTTTCCCTCCTTACAAGCTGAAAAATTTAGCACTTTGAGCTTTCCCATAACTAAATAATCATCTTTAGAAGCTTTATTATAAAACAGCCCCATCCTTTCCCCTCTTTTGAGGGGTTTCGTGACGGGTTTATTCCTTAAAAAGATTTTTTGAGCAAACCCTATCTAGTTTTCATTTAAATTATATCATATATTACGACTTATCGGCAGATTGCTATATAATTTTTTTTTACTGCCCAAGTAAATAAAAATAATGGCTTACAGTGATTTTAAATTAGGGGATTTAATCAAAAACTTTATCTGAAAAATTAATAGAATTTCTAAAATATTTGAGGATGCTCCTACATTTAAATATAGTTAAATTTTGACTATTATTATCAAATAAAATATAGATTTAGTCGTCCCAATTAATACATCAAAACTATTAATCATATTATTATATTATAACTTTACCACAATTACTAGCAATTTGACAAGGGTTGATTACAAAAATATTCTATTGTATTGGGTATATTTAAGCCTAAGTTATAGCCAAATTTTAAATTGGTTTTGTGATTTTTTGATTTTTATTTTCAAGGAAAAATTTTGATTCAGGCTCCTGTCTTAACAATTATGAAAAATAAAAACGAAAACTCTAAACTTCAGCTAAATACTTAGATATTCCATAGAAAATTAGTAGCTTTATATAAGTTAGAAAATATTTATCACCCTAGGAATTAAATATGACATTATCAGGTTTTGAAACTGAAGAACTATTTGAAGCTTTATTAGATTCTTATAGAGACTATGGCAAGCTTCAAAGAATGGTTAGATTTAAGTTAGAAGAAAATTTAGAAAGATTTGCCGGGAAAGGTGATTTAGAAACAGTCGTTTTTAATTTAATTGACTCAGCAGAAGCTCGGGGAAAATTAAAGTCTTTAATTATAGGAGCTTATGAACAAAATCCTGATAATCAAAAGTTAAAAAAATTTTTTCACACAATCTCAAAAGACTTTCAGAAAAGAGCAATTTTAGATTATGATTTGACTCCCATTAGAGATTTTGGTCCGAATATTGATTGGCATGGAAAAACTGACCAAATTGAATTACAAGGATTATTTAAAAAACAACCAGATTGGTATGATGTAGGATTTTTGCAGAAAATTATTGAGCAAGCTAAATCAGTTTGTCGGCTTGATGTACCAAATCTAAATATTACAGCAACAGGGGTATTAATTGCTTCAAAATATGTTTTAACTAATTATCATGTGCTTAAACAAAATAACAATAATAATCTTGAGTTAAATGCCAAGAATATTCGTATTAGTTTTGGCTGTTTTAGTTTAAATAACAGTAGAGAAAGCACATCAAAATCCTTTTTATTAGATTCTGAAAAACCTATTATTTCCTCTAGTCCTGTAGGAGAACTTGATTATATTTTACTACAGCTTGAAAAAACTTTTAGTCAAGCTTTAGATTCAGAAGATACAAAGATTAAACCTGCTAAATGGCAGCCTCATATTTTCCTCTCTGAAGCTGATAGTATTAATATTCTACAACATCCCAATGGAGAATCAATGAAACTTTCTATTACTTGTGATGGAATTACAGGAGTTTATCCTCATAGTGGATTAGTTCAGTATATTAATAGAACAGCAGGAGGCTCCAGTGGTTCACCCTGTTTTAATGAAAATGGAGAATTAGTAGCTTTACATCATGCTCAACGTTCTAAATATTTTGGCACTATTCGTGAAGGTATTTTGTTTAGTTCTATTCATCATGATTTAGAACAAAAATCAATTCAACTTAACTAAATTCTATTTATTAAATCATTAAATTACTGAAAAATATGAACCGTTCTATTATTGAAACTGAACTACAAGCATCAGAAACAAAATCTGATATAGATAATTATTTCGACAAGATAGTGAAATATATTCCTTCAGAAATAGTAGGAGTATGGATTACTATTAAAACTATGGTAGAAGGAAACAATAATGTTCCTGAAAATAGTATTTTATGGGGAATATTTATTTTTTGTTTGTTCTTAACTTTCGCTTATATTTGTTTATTACCAGTCAGTTCAAAGAAGAAACCTACTATTAAACAAGGGATTATTTCCGTAGGAGCATTTATAGTTTGGGCGATCGCTATTGGTGGAAAACCATTTATTTCTATTAGTTGGTATCAGCCTATTTATGGCTCAATATTAATGGTGCTTTATACAGTAGTTATTCCTCTAATTCCTCTAGAAAAACGTAAATTAAGTTAATTGAATAAGCACAATAATAATCAACTAATTTAAATTTAAAATCAAATATATATTGAGCGATCGCTACCCCTAAAAAAATATCTATATTAGTTATTTTCAGGATATTTATAGCTAAAATATTAAGGCAAATTAATACAAAATTATGCCTATAATTTATTTGAATACAACGTAAATTAAATTAATTAAATAAGCACAATGATAATCAACTAATTTAAATTTAAAATCAAATATATATTGAGCGATCTCTACTCCTAAAAAAATATCTATATTAGTTATTTTCAGGATATTTATAGCTAAAATATTAAGGCAAATTAATACAAAATTATGCCTATAATTTATTTGAATACAACGTAAATTAAATTAATTAAATAAGCACAATGATAATCAACTAATTTAAATTTAAAATCAAATATATATTGAGCGATCGCTACCCCTAAAAAAATATCTATATTAGTTATTTTCAGG
>ENA-UENV01000011-UENV01000011.1-marine-metagenome-genome-assembly--contig:-NODE-11-length-68777-cov-186.510095_pt1 | contig 68777 bp, 49 predicted proteins | sample MGYA00237878_ERZ529328 | MGnify/ENA primary metagenome ERZ529328 (study PRJEB26372, sample SAMN05368348) | marine metagenome | biome: cultured habitat; feature: ocean water; material: water; isolation... | reverse complement strand
ATTTTTTTAAATCAATTTTTTTAAATCAATTTTTTTAAATCAATTTTTTTAAATCAATTTCCCGGCCTCATTAAAACACCATCGGCATTGAATTCATCTCCTCTTCTTGCAACGCTGCAGACAACAAACCCATTTTCACCGGAACATCATATAACCTCCCCTTGCCAAAGCGCGACCAAAAATGACGCAACCCAGGCACAATAACCTTAACTACTTTTAACTCAATATCCGGACGAGTCTGATCTAATACCAAAGTTTCCATTCCTGCCTCTTGAGCAATTTTCACACAAGTCAAAACATCATCATAAATATCATCGCTCCAAAGCTTAGGATAATCTCCATAAACCTTAGCAGGTATTTCTGGATGGGGAGCTAAATAAGGATGACTTTCTAAAGTTGCTGTGGTCATCCATCTCTGGAGCCCTTCCTCCATCTGACTAATATCTTGCTGATCCATTCCCAACCCAATTTGATTTACTTCCGTTACTGCTCGCAGAATGGCAATTTTCGGGTCAAAATGCGCTCCAAAACCAGTAATAACTCGCTCATATTCTTCATTAACTCGACGAGATACGGCAGTAAAAGCAGGTATCCCTAAATCTGTAGTTAAATCTAATACCCATAACTCCCGCTGATTTTGTTCATAAAATTCTTGCACTTCCAATAAATAGGGGTCGTCAAAACTTGCTAAATCTACTCCCGGACGCTGCAAAGAATTATACCACCAAATTGCCACACTGTCGCGCTCAACTAATTCCATAAATCCTTGCAAAATTGCTTCTTCTATGGTATTGCCCGCAGCATTGCCATTGGAATCAGCTACACAAAAATTATGCTTTTTGGGCAATTTATAAGCATAATAACACCAAGCAGTAGGCAAATATTTGTGGGTCTCCTCCGTCAGTGACCACACTGGAGTCCATTCAATTTCTTGACTGGCATCAAAAGGTTGGGGGATCCAATCATGAGCCACTTTAGAATTAGCATTCAATTCCTCCCGGTTAGCATACTGAGTCGGACTAAAATGTAGACATCTTTCTGGATGAATACCTTGCTTTCCCAATTTGGCTAAAGTTGACTTTTTCCGAGGTTCGTCTCCCTGGAATATTCCCGAATAACGTTCGATCGCTTCACAAAAACCACTGGCTTTAGATTGGCGATCGCTCTTACCTTTACCTCCACTTTTATGACGCAGGGAACGACGCAAAGCACCGAGACTTTTCGCAGCACCAAAACTATGGATAGCACTGTAAGTATGAATTAAAGGATTTTCGGGGTCAGAAACTCGCACCAAAGCACTGACAACTCCTGTAATGGGACTAATCAATTTTTTGTAGCGTTTGGTTGTTTGGTCGGGAGTGAATGCCCGGTGACCGCCATCTGTGGTAAAATGCTTTTTGCGACTGCTGAGACTGAGAGGATAAGATGACATTTCTTGGAGTAACTTGGAATCTCCACAAGCTTCACATTGGGGGCGTTTACTCAAAATGTGAGTTGTTGTGGAGAAGTCGGTTTGGTTGAAAGTAACCACTTTTCCAGCGAGAGTAGTAAACTTTGGCATTTCTACCCCACTTTCTTTGACTATCCATTTCGCAACTTCCGTAGTTATAAGATTAATTCCCGTTGCCAAAGTTGAAGGAAGGAAAACAGGGGGAGGAGGCAAGCACCCAGTAACATCTCTTTTGCTAGCACTGGAGACAACAGATTTTTCTTTTTGTCGCAAAACTGTGGCTTCCACTTCCCGATGTCCCCGTAAACGTTGACTTAAGCATTCCCAACATCCTGTATTTTCTGGTTCAAATATGGGACCCAACCACAGGACTCCCCCTACTGGTTTTGCTAACAACCAAGGTTGGCTAGCTGAGAGGGCGGTTTTATTAATCTCTTTTAATTGTGGTTGGAGGTAGTCGTCGGTGAGAACAACTAATAGTGCCTTGCGGTCTGATGTGAGTGGGTAGTTTTCCCAAGGTTTAGTTTTGATACCCACTGCTGTTAAACTTTCGATTAATAAATCTGTGGTTGTTTCTCCCACTGAGGCGATATAAACCGTATTTTTTTGGAGACAGTCCGAGGCGAATTGGGGTTCGACATTCAGTAATGACCAAAATGCAGCGGCAGGTGGGGGTAGTTCGGGAGTTGCTTCTGTTAAATAACCTTTAGTTTTGAGGCGGTTAAGAACATATTCTACGTCTTCTGGGTATGCTATTTCTGCTAAAGTTTCACAGATTTCCTCAAAGCTATGTTGACCATCTAATAGGGGGATGAGTTGACAGTAGAATTCTCCGGTGAGGGCGTCGGTGGAATTTTCTCCTAGGAGGTAAACGTGCTTGGGTTCGATAATTTCGATGTGAAAGTGGGGTTTGATTTGTGGATTTGACATTATAATTATTTCAGTTAATTATGTGGGTTGGGTTGAGGAAGGAAACCCAACAAATACAAATTGTTAAGTTACCTCAAATCACCAGAAGGCCAGCACTATAATATTTTATGTAGTGTCTAGACCAATTGTCAGTATATAATCATAACATTGAGTCATAAATTATATACACAGGACTTAAGCAAATTGATCTATGGACGCCATTTGTTATAGGACGTGCTCGTGGGTAAGTCCTGATACAAAAACTAATCCGCAAAAATGGAGAACAGTTTTTGAGAAATGCTACAAGTCCTGAATATAATAATCTCATAGTCAGGATGAACGGTTGATTCTAATTAACTTATTTTTTAAGCTTTCAGTAGTTGAAATTGTCCCATGAATTCGGTTGGCAACTCCAACAAAGTTAGAATCTTCTGTACAAACAATTATTCCTTCATGGTTGGAATTAGCAATATGTAGTTGAATGAAATCACGACGATTTCGTGTCAAAACAGCTCGTCCGTTATTAACAGCAAATGCTAATACTTCTTCATCGGGGATTTGTAAATTTGCTTTACCTGCCGCTTGAGCAGTTAAAACATTATAACCCATATTTGTTAAATTTTTGACGACAGGCAATGGAAAGTTTTCATCTGCATAAAGTAGTACCATCTTATTCTACTTCTGTTTCCATGATGACTTCATTCTCTCGAATAGCACTTTCAATCTCTTCTAGATGTCTTTCTGCATAAACCCAAGCATTGACTAGATCAACAGCACTGAGGGTAGGAAATGCTGCCAAAATCTCAGGGTCGCTCATTCCTAAGCGGCGATCGCTCACCAATGACCAAACTGGAATCCGAGTTTTCCCAACACAAGCATCACCACCACACACATTGGGCGTTTTGTTAATTCCTTGGGAAGCAAGAGTTTGAGTTGCTAGTAGTCTCAAAGCTACATTTATAGCTTCATCGAGGGAACAATATTGACCACTTTGTACTTGATTACGAATAAATTTTTCTAGTTCTGGGTCGAGAGTTATTTCCATAATCTTATTATATTTCAAACTGAAAATTCCCAGGGGTATCAAATAAATGGCCAGAAAACCTGGAAACTTTCAAGTTGGGCACTCCTACCATATTACCACCTGTTGCAATAATTGTGAATTCAAACTGATAGATGGGCAAATACAGGGAAGTTTTTCTCTAGATCATCATCAGACTTGAAACAGAGCGATCGCTCCCTTCTACTTCTCTACAGATAGTGCAGAAAATTTGGGTGCAACATGACGGTACTGAAGATGCGATCGCTGACCAATTAGTCGAAAAAGGAGTACCTGCAGAAGATATTGTTTTGGCCTATCATCCACCATTACTCAGAAAATATACAGAATTTGCCGAAAGTTAATTAAAAGTACTTCTGTTGGTTAGTTTATACAACATGTACTATACTGTACTTAGTTTGACTTTGTCTAGTCCAAGTCGATGTCAAACATTTCTTTATTGCCAATACTTGTCTGTTGGCCAAAGACTCGTTGGCCATAAAAGCTATTGATTGACTTTTCCCCGTGGGGTAGTAATGAAAAAAGTAATTAATATAGACAACTTTTGCAACTTTATAAGTTAAAAATTAAAAAAAATTAAAAGTTAAAAGTTAAAACTCAAATGACATCCTCTCTATTCACTCTATCCCTAACTTCATTAGTCACCCTGATCCATGAAGATGACAATATCATATTACAAGCTCCCATCCGCAGTCCACTCAAAAAAACTACTCCAACTCGCCAAGTCAAATTTGAACATCCCTCCTCAGGTTTAATATCGGCATTAAATCATCTCAAGTCTTCCCAGAAAACCTACCCTCAACTTAAAGCATTAGTGGTAGCTGCTGATGGCGAGGAAGCGGGAGAAAGATTTGATGTAGAATTGGAAAAACTCATAAATACAGGTTGGGTTTCCCATTCCCTTTACCCCCTGGCAACAGTTATCCCAATAGTGGAAAAAAACTATCGCTTTAAGTCTCCAGAAATTGCACAACTACAAGGAAAATTTACCTTGTCCCGTTTTGCCTATTTACACCAAAGCCAAGGGAAAACCATCATAGAATGTCCCCTGTCTACTAGTCAAATAATTGCATTAGACTGGCGATGTGGTGCCTTGCTTGCCAAATTATCTCAACCACAAACCCCTAGCAGTTTGAGCGCAGATATTCCCGATATTACTGAAGAAATTGCCCAAAAATTCCTGGCTTTGTTGATGGCAACTCAAATGTTATCCCCAGAAACCGAACCCACCCCGCTGATGTATTGGGAATTTCACGACTTGCTATTTCACAGTCGCTCTCGGATAGGAAGACACAACAACCCAACTGGAGGCACAATGAGATTTTTTGGCAAAACTGAACCTTTGCCTATTGTCAAACCACCAATGAGTGACAAAGTTATTAAACTGGTGCAACCTAACTTAGAATATTTGACTCAAATTGACATTCCCTTGACAAAAGCATTGGAGTTACGCCAGTCTATTCGGGAGTACGATGAACAACCAATACGGTTGCAACAATTGGGAAAATTGTTATATTGTTGCGCTAGGATTAAAAAAATAGAGACTATGGAAACAGAGGAATTCGGTACACTGCATTTAAACTATCGTCCTTATCCTTGTGGCGGTGCAATTTATGAGTTGGAAATTTATCCAGTGGTGAACCGTTGTCAAGGTTTGGCAGCAGGGGTCTATCACTATCAACCTTTGGAGCATTGTCTGTATCAAATTTCGGCTCATGAAACACAAGTGGAGGCATTGATAGAGGATGCTTACAAGTCTAGTGGTGAACAAGATCAACCTCAAGTTTTGTTGGTAATAACAGCTAGGTTTGGGCGAATATTTTGGAAGTATGAATCAATTGCTTATGCTTTGATATTGAAGCACGTTGGTGTATTGTATCAAACTTTTTATTTAATGGCAACGGGGATGCACTTAGCTCCCTGTGCTTTGGGGATAGGAGATGCTGATAATTTTGCTCAGATAACAGGGTTAGATTATTATGAAGAGTCTTCTGTTGGGGAGTTTCTTTTGGGTTCGGTGAGGAACTAGTTATTACGGCGCTACCCCGTTTTTTCGGTAAAAATTTAGTTTCCGGAGATATCTAATAAGAATGTAGAGCACCGAATATATGGAGAGTTATTTTCTAATTATATTTCCCACTCCAAATACCCAAATGTATAAATAAATGGCTAGAAAACCTCGAAACTTTCAAACTGGATATTCCTACCACATTACCACCCGTTGCAATAATCGTGAATTTAAACTGATCCGACGCGAATGCAGGGAAGTTTTTCTCTATGCCATCAAGAAAGCTATTAAGAAGTACAACTTCAAACTGTACGCTCTCTGTATTATGTCTAATCACGTCCATTATCTTATAGAACCCGCCCAACCTGAAGATTTAGCTAAAATTATGCATTTTCTCAACTGGTATACGGCTATGTGCTTTAACCGAATGTTGAAGCGCACTGGACATTTTTTATTGGGAAAAACGTTATTTTGCTGATGGTTTTCCTCCAGGCGATGGGGAGCGAGCTATAAATACTCTTCGATATATCCATGGAAATCCCAAAGCTGCCAAAATACGCGGGGGGTTTTTCTACGACTTTAGTAATTATGGTAGTTACGAACGTTTGACTGATGATGGTCTCACGGAGTGGCATCCAGCTTTTTTGAAATTAGCCAATACTTTGGAAGGGTGTGCCCAGAAGTATAAGGGGTTTTGCAACAAATACAAGCCAAAACAAAAAACTCCCAAAAACTCCCACTGGGGAAGTAGGCTTTTAGGGGGTATAACTCTCAATTTTGAAAAGCGATCGTCTCAAAAGACAAAAAAATCATCGACTTCCTTTGACTTTCCCCCGTGCCAGGTACCCCCGTGCCAGGTAACCGAAAAGCTAGAAGTAGCAAAGGTAGTAAGTCAATTTGTTGAAGCAAACAGACCGCCGAAGCAAGAGGGAAAGGATTTTTGACATTTTCTTGAGTTATGTGATACGCTAAAGTTCTTACTCGTCGTCTCCGTCGTAAGAACAGCTACAGAGTCTAGGGTGTAACCCATCACCAGAGGGCCCTGGGCCATTTGCCAATGGGCCATGGCCTTGGTTTCCTTCTGTGAGGTTCTCTTCTCTGAGTTCCTCCAGGGCAGGTCTAGCAACTAGGGAGCGAAAAACAGGTTGACTTGAGTTGGGCTGGATATTCTTTTTTCCCATGGATATTACCTCTGTTTGTTTGGATATAGATAATAGTAATAAAGTTTCTTTTTTCTGTCAATTATATTTCCCCCAGTTTGATTAATTTTTGAAACTTTTCTCTACCTGTCAGACTATTGAACGCAGGCGGGGGCGAGCGTGATTACACCAAAATCTGTTGAAACCCTCGCGCGGAGCGACCATAGATAAATTAGATTTTGAGCCCAGGCATTACTTAATGGCATTACTATTAGCAAGAGATCAGTTAACTTCTCCTCAAATAGACTACAACTTTGTAGGGAGGTTGCTTTGTAGGAACGTTCCCAGATAACTGATACAATTAACAACTATATTCGCCAATACTTTGGAAGGGTGTGCCCAGAAGTATAAGGGGTTTTGCAACAAATACAAGCCAAAACAAAAAACTCCCAAAAACTCCCACTGGGGAAGTAGGCTTTTAGGGGGTATAACTCTCAATTTTGAAAAGCGATCGTCTCAAAAGACAAAAAAATTATCGACTTCTTTTTACTTTCCCCCGTGCCAGGTAACCGAAAAGCTACTATTAGCAAGACCTTAGAGTGACCATTATGTACAAAAATAAAAATAATTTTAAATTATTGGTAAAAATTTCAGCACTTACTATGGTAAGTTATATACGATTTATAAAAAAACAGGAGTTAAACATTGGTAACTAATGACTAATAACTGATAACTAATAATTAATAACTGATAAAAGATGCCCGAAATTTCTTCAATTCCTGGAATCAAACAACTATGGGCAAAAACCAAAGGTAACTCTGAGGTTTGCGTGGCAGTGCTTGACGGTCTAGTTGACCTGAAACATCCTTGTTTTGAGGGAGCTAATTTGACTCAACTACCAAGCTTAGTTCAAGGTCAAGCTACTCCTCAAAGCGAGATGTCTCTCCATGGGACTCATGTGGCCAGTATAATTTTTGGTCAGCCAAACTCAAGCGTCTCTGGTATTGCTCCCCACTGTCGAGGTTTAATAGTTCCCATATTCTCAGACTATCATCGCCGAACTTCTCAGTTGAATTTAGCACGGGCCATCGAACAAGCGGTGAATGCTGGGGCTAATATTATTAATATTAGTGGGGGTGAACTGACAGATTATGGTGAAGCTGAAGACTGGCTTAACCGTGCGGTGAGTTTATGCCAAAATAATAATGTTTTGCTTGTTGCTGCAGCGGGTAATGACGGCTGTGAATGTTTGCATGTTCCGGCAGCACTACCCACTGTTCTAGCAGCAGGAGCCATGGGAGAAAACGGACAGCCCCTAGATTATAGTAACTGGGGCGAAAATTATCAGACTCAAGGTATTCTGGCTCTGGGAGAAAATATTTTAGGTGCTGAACCAGGAGGTGGTACAAGACAGTTGAGTGGGACCAGCTTTGCCACCCCAGTAGTGTCAGGAGTTGCTGCATTATTGATGAGTTTGCAGTTGCAAAGAGAGGAAAAACCAGACTCACAAAAAGTGCGTACTGCCTTACTCAAGACAGCTGTTCCATGTCATGCTCAAGAAAAACGCCGTTGTTTAGTTGGCCAGATGAATATTTCAGGTGCCATTGCACATATAACAGGAGAAACTATGTCAGAATCAGAACAAGATAATAGTAATGGTATTGAAGCTAGCTGTGGTTGTGAGTCAACTCCAGAAGCTAGCTTGCCAGGTTCAGTTGGCCTAGAAAATAGTCTACCGACTCCCGCCGACAATGGTGTGGTAGCTGCAGGGGTCGTTGAAGCTGGCGTCACGGCTTCACAACCATTATCATCAACTAATACATCTAATACATCTAATAATCAAATTTCTGCTATGCCAAATAATAGTCAAAGTAACAATAGTAATGGAATCACACCCAGTCAACCTCCTCAAGACGTGACAAATATAGTCTACGTTATTGGTACATTGGGTTATGACTTTGGAACTGAAGCACGGCGGGACTCATTTAAACAGTTGATGCCAGCAGTTACTATTGGAAATACCCAAATTCCAGCTAACCCTTATGATGCTCGTCAAATGGTGGATTATTTGGCGAATAATCTTTCGGAAGCTAAATCTTTGATTTGGACTTTGAATATGGAATTGACTCCTATCTATGCTATTGAAGCTGTGGGGTCATTTGCACGGGAAGTTTATGAAGCTTTGCAAGAGTTACTTGCAGGGGAAGTAGAAGCGGAAGATGCTGAGAGATATATTGAGCGGGTGAGTATTCCGGGAAAATTAACTGGGCGTACAGTTAAGTTGTTCTCAGGCCAAGTGGTGCCTGTGATTGAACCTGTTAGTCCTCGTGGTATTTATGGCTGGCGGGTGAATACATTGGTTGGTTCTGCTTTGGAAGCAGTTCGTGGAGAACAAGCAGAGGCTGACGATGAGCAAATGCGTCGGAGTTTGAGCAGTTTCCTAAATCGAGTTTATTACGATCTACGCAATTTAGGGCAGACTTCTCAAGACCGAGCTTTAAATTTTGCAGCTACTAATGCTTTCCAAGCGGCTCAAACTTTCTCTACAGCAGTGGCAGCAGGCATGGAGTTGGATAGTATTGCTGTGACCAAGAGTCCATTCTGTCGGATGGATAGTGATTGTTGGGACGTGCAGTTGAAGTTTTTCGATCCAGAAAATAACCGTCGGGCGAAGAAGGTGTTCCGGTTTACCATTGATGTTAGCGATTTCATTCCGGTAACTTTGGGCGAAGTTCGTTCTTGGTCTTCTCCTTATTAGAGGAGCGGCTAGGTGTAGGTTGGGTTGAGGAAAGGAAACTCAACCAGCCATCAGCAGCTGAGTTAAACTGATTTAATAGGATATAGTTTAAGACATAGTTAGTAGACTTTCCAAGTAGACTTTACTTCTCCGGTTCTCTACTACGAACTTAAAAACAAATAGCAACGATTTTGGTTATCAATCGTTGCCTAAATTCACAAAATCCTTGGCGGGCTACTGAGGCTCCTCCTTATGCCCAAATGCGCCCGCGACGAGGGAAAGGAGGTTTGCCTTCCCGCTTTTGGTCTTGAAACATTCCCTTCCAACGTCCATAATCTTCTAGACCTGTTGCCAATATAGTGTTCTCTTCTATTTTAAGCTCAGGTTGTTGGACTGGTTGTGATGGTGGAGAAGTTATTTCTGACTTAGCTTGAGGTGTTTTTTTGACATCTTTTTTCGACATGATCATCCTCCTTTTGACATTTCCAGGGATTGAAACACCCTGTATTTTAAATTAGTGTAACATTTAACCGACTCAAAACTATACGCTTTAAATCTGTACGGCATCACCAGTTAAAGTGATTGCTGCTACCTGCAAAGCTCGTAACATGACATTATGAATGCTGTTGCACACCCAGTGTGCAGTATATCCGCACTGAGGGCATTGAAACTTTTTGTGACCACTTAGTTTTTTGTGGTTCTGATCCCATTCAGGGTAGTATAAGACTCCTTTGAATTGGCCATCCTAACCATAAGATATAATCTGAGTTATATGTGGGATAATTATATTGCCAAAGCTAAAGCCTCACTACAAACAAAAATAGTTACCACCCCAACCAGAAGACATGATCTGATTATATGTGGGATAATTATAGGGTGCCGGATCGTTATAGTTAGCTCCGTGCATCAAATCCATACGAATTGCTACTAGGTCTTGACCCCGGCCGTGCTCCACATCTACTGCTAGATGAGGAGAAATAATATCGGGTCTTTTTACCGGAGCTGCTTGTTTAGGTAATCTCATATTTTTGACTAGACTATATATTCAATTAATTCAGTCTATTATACCTTATTAATCATAATAGAACAAACTTGACAATTCTTAATTGGTTGCCTATTTGCCAACTTTAGGTGTAAACTTAGTCTGGAAATGTAATTTATATTGAATGAATTGTGCCAGACTTTGCAGATATTCCCGGACTCACCAAATTATGGACTCACACGAAAGGAGACCCTCGCATCACAGTTGCCCTCCTCGATGGAACTGCTGATATAGAACGTGGTTGCTTTCAGGGGGCCAATGTTACGAAAATCAATTCTTATTGGCAAGAAGCAATAGAGCTTGACCCCAAAGATATAGACACCTACCGAGAAATTCAGAACTCTGATGAAAAAAGTGAAGTTAAACAGGCAAAACTGAAAGAAGCTATCCCAGACGAAATAACTTTACAAATTCTCGGAGCAGCTTTCCACGCGACTCATGTCTTTAGTAACATTTTCGGACAACCAGGAACTCCCGTGGAAGGTATTGCCTACAAATGTCGGGGCATTAATATTCCTCTTGGTTATGGTAATGACTATTATATCGACCCCATAAACTTAGCTCGTGGCATTAACCTAGCAGTAGACTTGGGAGCAAATATTATTCACTGTGCTGCCTGTCGCCCTAACCAAACTGGTATTGGTCACGAAATTCTAGAAAAGGCAGTACGTCAAGCTCAGGAAAATAATGTTTTAATTGTGGCTCCCACAGGCAATAATAAAGGTGAATGTTGGTGTCTCCCTGCTATTTTGCCTGGAGTCATGTCCGTAGGAGCAATGAAGGATAATGGTCAGGTATTCAAATTTAGTAACTGGGGCGGACAATATCAACAACAAGGTATTATTGCTCCGGGGGAAAATATTCTCGGTGCTCAACCAGGAACAGAAGAAACTGTCCGCCAAAAAGGTACCAGTTGTGCAGCGCCAATGGTGACAGCTATTTCGGCATTGCTGATGAGTTTGCAGTTGCAGCAAGGAGCATCTCCAGATGCAGAAGCAGTGAGGGCAGCTTTAACAAACAGTGCTATTCCCTGCACTTTAGAAGATACCGAAGAAATCGAACGTTGTATGTTGGGTAAACTGAATGTTGCCGGAGCTTATCAACTTTTGACAGGAAAGCAGTTAGAAGCAGTGGGAGTTTCTGCGGCTGAAGCGACCTCAGAAGAAGATGTAATATTGGAAGATAGTGGGGTTGATGTGGGGGAAGTTATTGTAGATGAAACTTCAGTAGTTCCTGCCCAGGAAAATGCTCCCATATCTTTTTCTCTGCCAGTGGGAGAAAATAGAGAGAGTCTGACAAATGTGGCAACAAATATCACTGCTGCATCGGGAGTAGAGCAAAACAATATCAAACCCACAAAAGTTTCTCAAACTGCTCATGGTGTTACCCCGAGTGCTCGCTCCAATATGATTTATGCTTTGGGTACCTTGGGTTATGATTTTGGTACTGAGGCACGACGAGACTCATTTAAACAGTTAATGCCAGCAGTGATATTAAACGGGGTACAAGTTCCAGCTAATCCCTATGATGGTCGTCAGATGGCTGATTATCTGGATGCTAATTTATATGAAGGGAAATCTTTAATCTGGACTTTCAATATAGAATTAACTCCTATTTATGCCCTCAGACCTGTAGGTGCATTTGCGGACGATATTTATGAAACTCTGCAAAATATGTTAGCAGGAGAGGTGGAGGCAGAAGACCATGAAGACTACATCGACAGGGTGAGTATTACCGGGAGGTTAACTGACCAAACAGTAAAGTTGTTTTCTGGGCAAACCCTGCCGGTGGTGAAAATAAACAGCCCCCGGGGAATGTATGGTTGGACGGTGAATAGCCTAATAGATAATGCTTTGGAGTCAGTTAGGACAGAACAAACAGAGGCAGAGGAGGAGGCAATACGGAAATCTCTGAGAAGTTTTTTGCAACGGGTTTATTATGATCTGCGCAACCTGGGTCAGGCAGATCGCGATCGCGCCATCAACTTTGCAGCGACAAATGCTTTCCAAGCAACGGCGACTATTTCTGAAGCAGTAGCTATTGGCATGGAGTTGCACAGTATAGAGGTAGAGAAGAGTCCTTTCTGTCGTTACAATAGTAACTGTTGGGATGTTAAGTTGAAATTTTTTAACCCAGATAATAGTAGGAGAGCCAAGAGAGTTTATCGTTTTACTATTGATGTGTCAGATTTAATGCCTGTAACTTTGGGTAAAGTGCGGTCTTGGTCTGTGCCTAAGTGAAGACAGGAGTTTTGTTTGTAGTTTTGCTCTAGCCCTAACAATATATGGGGTTTGAACAAAACTACGAAACTACGAAAGTAATCAAATAAATATTCGATGAAACTTTATTGTACCACACATTGTATCCCCTCAATAATTGGGGGTAGGGAATAATTCTACTGACCATGAGCAACCAAGGGAATTAAGAGAAGCTTGAGCACGGATAATAGAGTTGCCAGAGAAAGAATGACTCCTGCTTCACAGATGGGATCTTTAGATATACTCAAAAAAGTTGATTCCCAACTTACGGGTAGTGTTCACCAGAGACATAAAAATATTCCAAGATGCGATAGTTATAAGTGTCTGGGTAGAATAACTAACCTGGTAGTTCTCTATAGTAATGGTCAAGTAAAAATTGTGTCATTGTAATTATGTATGGGTAGTCTGGATAGTAATGGTAAGATATGAGATCTTGAGAGTAATAAAGTTCAGTTTGTACCAGATGTATTGTCCTAAATTCCAGCCTACTAAAATTATAAAGCATGAACATACTCACTATGGTAAGCCTCGTTTTCGTGCAGATAAAACCATACAGAATATTTAGAGGCTTTCTGGTCCGAAACCCTCTACTAGATATGGTGCTTCTGTGTAAGTTCTATATATTTGAGAATTTGAGAATATTCAAACAATAATCTCGACTACTATACTTTTCTGGAAATTTCTAATAGACCTCTCGAGTAATTCCGTAAACTTTTGTACTGCTATCTGTCAAAATTGAATTTTTGTCCTATCGAGTGAGAGCATCTTTCTCCAGTATGGTAACAAGACGCTCACACTAGTAACCCACCAGGAATATTCCATAGAATTTCCTGAGATTATTTTGCAGAAATTTCTAATACTTAATCCTTTAAAGTCGAACGCATAGTTGGAAACATAATGACATCCCTAATACTTTGAGTATTTGTCAGCAACATCACCAGACGGTCTACTCCAATACCCATTCCACCACAGTTAGGCATCCCCAGTGATAACGCTTGAATAAAATCTTCATCCATTGGGTGCGCTTCATCATCCCCTGCCTCTCTTTGAGCGATCTGTTCCTCAAAACGTTGGCGCTGGTCTTGTGGATCATTTAACTCGGAGAAACCATTAGAATATTCTGTGCCGTGAATAAACAACTCAAATCTTTCCACAAAACCTGGTTTACTATGATGTCTTTTTGCTAACGGGCTAACCTCAACCGGAAAATCAATCACAAAAGTAGGTTGAATTAAAGTTGACTCTACTTTTTGATCAAAAACTGCATATAAAAGATAACCTAAACTTTGAGTTTCTAATTTGGATAATTTCAGGTTTAATTTTTCTGCTGCTCGAATAGCTTCTGGCAACTCTAGGTTATCAAAATCTAGTCCTGTTTCATCCTTAACTGCTTCCACCATTGTTTTTACTTGCCAATGTTTTCCTGTGAAATTAGGATATTTTTGACTATAGTCATATTGACGTTCTAAACTAATAGTTTGCCCTTGATATTCTATCTGTTTTAAATCCCCCAAAATATTGGTTAAACTATAACAAATAACATCCTCTACCAAGCCCAGAATTTCAAAATAATCTGCATAAGCCTGATAAACTTCTAGGGAAGTAAACTCAGGATTATGAGTACTATCAATTCCTTCATTTCTAAATACTCTTCCTAATTCAAATACCCGTTCAAAACCTCCACAAATTGCCCGTTTGAGAAATAATTCTGTAGCAATTCGTAAATATAAATCTACATCTAAAGCATTATGATGAGTAACAAAAGGTCGAGCTGCAGCACCACCATAAATTGACTGTAAAATTGGTGTTTCTATTTCATAAAAATTAGCATCCCAAAGATATGTTCGAATACTTTGCATAATTTTGCTCCGCACTCTAAAACGCTGTAAAGCTTCAGCATTTCCAGCCAAATCCATTTCCCGGTGACGGCGACAAATTTCTGGGTCATTTACACCATAATAAGAGTCAGGAAAAGGAATAATAGCTTTGGAGAGCACATCCAATTTATTTACCTGAATTGATAACTCACCTCTATTAGTACGACAACCTATTCCTTCCGCACTAACAAAATCTCCTACATCTAATAATTTTTGAACTTGTTTAAAGCTTAAACCAGGGTCGCCCTTTACTAATTTTTTCTCAATTTTAAGTTGAATTTTTCCAGTTTCATCTGTTAGGTTAATAAAACCAATACTACCACTATCTCGCTTAGAAGTAATACGACCGCAAACCTTTAAGAATTTTTCATTGGGGTCTGTTTCTCCAGGTTCTAATTCCTTTGCTGGTGGAGAAAATAGATCTATTACTTGCTTAGTGGTATGCGATCGCTCTATGGCTTGACTAGGATAGGGGTCTATTCCTTGGGCGCGTAATTCATCAACTTTTTGTGAACGAACTTCTACTTCATTCCTGGTTTCGCTTTTAGCCATTAGTGATTTTACTCTTTAGATTATTAATCAAGAGGAAATAATACCACATTTTTATATTTTTGGGCTGTCACAAAAATTAAATTATTCCAAAATAATAAAATATATGGTTTATAGTAGAGCTTTAGCCCTCAGTATAGATAGAGCTTTTGCTTTACTATTAGCTTTAATTATAACTATTCAACCAGCAAATAAAACACAGGTCTGAATAAAAATTATCTGGCTTGTTTCCCAGTGACCAAATTGTTAAGATGACAGGACTGACCCACGGATATGAAATTATACACCATTTCTTGTCGGGGTTAACGGCCGAGTGCTCCGCAACATGAAAGCCCCTATCATAATTGTGGTCATGGTCATAGGTAAATCTTAAATGATATAGATATTACTAATGCTTGAGAGTAGTAAAAATAAGCCTTAAAAATTTGCATGAAACTGACAATAATATAACTATTACTTATCTTGAGAAGCAAATTTTTTGTAATCATCTTGAGCATCTGATAGTAACTTTTCAGCAGAAAGAATTCGTTCTTTAATTATTGGTGTGAAACCAGCTATTTTTTCCTTTCCACTGCGAACTTAAATAATAACCTCTTAAATGTCACTTATTCTAGAGACTCCACTACTCCTTGTCAACCTCACTAAATTCCAAATATCTCCACCACCCAATTCTGTAGACCGTTGTGCTAACCATTGAGAATTAATAACCTGAGAACGAGGTACAACTTCAAACAAAAAATATTCCCATAAAATTTTCAGACGACTTAGCTCCGGGAGCTCAAACTCAATAGGAGCTAATAAAATTTCAGACAACCTAGCCCCGGGAGCCCAAACTCAATAGGAGCTAAAATATAATAACTTTAACCATACCGTGCCAACAATAAAGTCAAATCATCATCAGTCCTCCCCGTTACCTTTGGCGAGCGCAAAAAATCCTCCAACTGCTTATTTGCCTCTTCTTCATTAGTAACCACCGTCATAAACTTAAACAAAGGAGCAAAAAACGGACTATGAGGCAACCCCATTGGCATTTTCAAAGCTAACATTTGCAACCCATCCGAAAAAATTGCTAAATGAACAAGTTTTCCTCGCCATATATTCACCTGAGCATTTTCTACACCTTGCTCTGAAATCAAAAAAGTTGTCTCATTAACATGTTCTCCAGTCTGAGGTGATGTCACTGGAAAAATATTCTCCTCTCCATCCCCTACAACTGCTGCACCATCTCCCACTTGAGCAGCAATAGCAAACTCTGGTGTTGCCACCACCAAAATCAAAGTTGCAGCCAACTCCCGCCCCTCAACCTCTCTAACCCGAGACTCAGCCAAAACAGCATTTTTCGCCGCCTTCAAAGTATCAACTAACAAAAATTGCCAACCAACATCATCTACTGGCAACAACTTTTGTTGGGAAATAGCCTCTACTGCAACACCAACAGCTATTTTAGCACCAACATCTCCCAAGTTAGACGAACCTGCACCATCAGCAACAGCAGCAACTAAAATTCCCTCCGGCAAAATCTGCCAATGATGTGCATCCTGACATAGTTGTCCCCGTTTCTCGTGACTCTTACCCGCCACTGATACCGATATCACTCGCCACTTAATTTCTGCTTCTATTGACATAACCTAATATTTACCAAACTTTTTTTTTCTTCAATGCACTAATTTAAGACTTACACACCCATAAAGTAACTCTGTCATTGCTGGGGAAAACACTTACAAAGCAGTCTGTAAAGATAGTAACCTCAAGTGGCCATAACTTTTTCCCAATGCGTAAGTCCAGCAATTGTTAATGAAAACTGCTATCATGACCACAGACAGATAAAATGGTGAAATAAGCCTAAGTTAGGTAACATCGAAAGTAGTAATATCCCACCAAAGTAACCCAAGCACAAAAAAAAGGTCTGTTGGGTTTAACTTCGCTCTACAAGGGTCTACATTGTTAAGTGTATCAGTCCAATAATGCTTGACATTCCAAATTTTAGCTCCAGATCCCAGTTTCTATATAAGTTCTGTTTATATAACTTTTTCTTCTTCCTTTCATAATTAAACTGCTCCCCATCCAGGAGGAGGTAGGGCGACTTGTTCGTCAACTTTAGAATGAGAAACTTGCTGCATACTAGCAGATAGCCAAATAAACATTTCTCGAAAATTAAGTCCTCTCAGTTTTAGGGGCGTTCTCTGAACTATTTCCCCCAACTTATCCATATTTGCTCCTTCCACACCCACTGCAAAGAAGGCAACATGCTTGTTATCCTCCTCCTGTTTAATGCGATCGCCAGCTTCTTTGAAAACTTTTTCTGATTCTCCTTGAGGTTCACCATCAGTAATCAAAAATACCCAAGGTCGATAATAAGTTATACCATTATTCCGATATTCTGACTTCCGGGCAGCAATCATATCTAGAGCTTTATGAATGGCAGTACCCATATAAGTTTGTCCTTGGGCCGTTAATATTGGATTTTCAAATTGGTCAGCGGTAATAAAGTCTTGGACAATTTTCACCTGATTATCAAAAGAAATAATAGCAACCTCTACCCGTTTTTTAGCCAAGTCATCAGTAATTAAATTATCTCTAAAAGTTTCCAACCCATCATTTAAAGCTTTAATAGGTGTGCCCGTCATTGATGCCGAAGTATCTAATAGTAACACACAAGGGCAACGAGGTTCGGGATTTTCTGCAAATTCTACTAATTCATCAAGTCTCATATTAATTTTGTTTTGGGTTATGTTATTTTCTGATTTTTGTCTCTGATTCTGAGACTTTAGTTCTACAATATTAAACGAATATTATCTTTTTTTATTAGTGGTAACAAATATTTTAATAATACTTGGGCTACTTTTTTAATCTTAACTAGAGAATTTAGGTTACCTCCAATTGATAAATTACACTCAGGACAATTATGCTCTCAAAAAGAAAAATGGTTTTTTGATTTTCAAGAACATTCTACTAAATTCAGTTTTTATTTTATGAGGTTTAACCTCAACTACTAAAAAGCCAGACTCAAACAGCTGGCTTTTTAGTAATTGATTTAATTGACCCCTGTAGCTAATTTAGACTTAGCCTCAGTTTTGATATTCAATTTTTTTTTACTGCAATCATGTCATATTTAGATATAACAAAACCCATGCTAGCAAAGCACATCTTTAAACCTCAAAAGCTTGTTTATCAAAGCTTTTAGTGTTTCTAATTTAAGTAGTAACTGCTATAATAATTAGTTAGCAGTTTTAAAATTAAATCTTTTATAGTATCAGCTAATTTTTTATATTTTTTAGCTAATTATTTAATTATTTTTTGTCTAGATTTACTGTCTTTTTTTTATTCTAGATATTTTCCTTTGAACTGACTTAAGTTTTCTTTTTTGACCTTCTCAAATATTTAGGTTCAGGTCAGAACCAATACTTGAAATTACAAATAAATCTATTAAGCCTAAATCTACACCGATTATTTTATCTTGTTTTATATCTGGTTTCATTTCTAGCACGGACTTATATTCTCAACTCAAAGTTACAAACAAGACCATTAGATTTCCTAGTAATTGATGTAGTTTTAATTACAAATATGTCTAGTAAGACTCTATTAACAATTACCTTTACATGACCTATCTTAGATAATTGAACTCTGTTACTTACAACCAAGATGTTGTTGAAACTGAGAATAAGTAAATCTCTTCTCGTGATTCAGATTAAGTCAGAAAACCTTAGCCTAGCAAAATCTTGATCAGACTTATGAGCTTTAAGCCATCTATAGAATAGATATTTTACCCGGCGTATTAAAACCGGGTTAATTTGTGTAAGTCTGATCAGGCAGGAATGCAGCAGCTACATTTGAGGTAAGCGACTAGCAGACAGGATGCTCGTACTACAGAAGCTTGAAAGTTAATACTTATACCTGAGATACTTAGAATCTACTGTAAGTATAAATGTATAAATATGTTATTATTTATTCCTAACTTCTGAGTCTTGACTTCTAACTCCTGACTACTTTCTTAGCAATAACTTTTCAGTTAATTCCTCTTCATCCTCTTCACCCCAGTTTTCCAGCCAATCTCCATCAATATTTTCGACATATAAACTAACATGATTAATACCCCAAGTTAGTCGATCTTCTTGCAAATTTTGGACAGCTTGAAAAGCTTGCCAAGCTTTTTCTAAACGTTCTTTATTTGATAGAGTTGTGCCAGTTGTTACCATATATCCTGCCTACTGTTAAAATGTATAGTTTTATTTTCCAAAATGAAGCAAAACTCAATAGGAATAGATCAATTCCTATCTAAAACAAAACTTAATGTATTTAGCCTCCTTTAAATGTTTGCTGTTATGCAGAATGAGATTTACTAATTGAATAACAGATCTATCTTGACTTGGGTTATAACTAACAAAAATACCCCGTCTAATTTTCCATTGTTGCAATGTATCTTTCCATTCTTTATATTTATAATTACAAAATTCACCTGATATAGTAGTGAGTTGTACACAAAGAGGTTTACCTGTGTTACTACTTACAATTACATCTGTTGCCATCGACAAATCTGCAATATAACGATGTACAACAAAACCATCACGACTTTTAATTTGACGGGCGATAGACTCTATTAATTGAGCATCTTTTTGATTAAACTCTCCTGATCTTAACTTTTGTTTCCATATATAGAATTTATGGTCATTTTTATTAAACCATTTTGGAAAAAGACTTTCATACCAGTATGTAATTGGAGATGGAAGGTGCTGCAAAAATATTTGTCTTTCTTCATTTGTTAAAGATTGTAATTTTAACCAAAATTCTCCATCCTTAATTAATTCTAATAAAAACCCTACTAAAAGCCTCTTTTGAGTTAGTGAGCCTGGTCTTATATCTTTAATCCAACGCCTGACTTCATCTAACCTCTGGGCTAAAGCAGGTTCGGTTGACCAGGCAAGACGGCTAAGTTGTTTTAGCTTAGGCTCGATTTCTCTTGCTTGCAATCACCCTCCTACATCAGACCCATTATAAGAATCTTTAAAAACTCTTATATTATAACTTATATTGTAGCGGTTGATTCTTAATGTTAAGGATATTAACAAACTATAAAAGATCAAAATATTGTCTTTAAAGACATCTGTAGTAATAATACATGATCATCTATTGACTAATTTCATTTTAAGTGGTATAGAACCTTCAATACAACTACAATAAGATTGCACATATAAATCTTAAGGCGGCTTAAAAAAAATAAAGATTCTTATGTTCATTCTAGGTTCACAATAATTATTAGCAGTAACTATAAATACAGAAAAGCAATGTCAGAATTAACTATTGAATCAATCTTACAAGAAAAACGTCTTTTCCAACCACCAGAAAAATTTGTCCAAACGGCCCAAATTAAAGGTATAGAGCAATACAAGGAACTCTACGAAAAAGCTAAAAGTAACCCAGAAGAATTTTGGGCAGAATTAGCTGAAACAGAATTAGACTGGTTCCAAAAATGGGACAAAGTTCTTGAGTGGCAACCACCCTTTGCAAAATGGTTTATTAATGGCAAAATTAATATCTCTTATAACTGTCTAGATCGTCACCTTACTACCTGGCGAAGGAACAAAGCAGCCCTAATATGGGAAGGAGAACCAGGAGACTCTCGCACTATAACCTATGCTCAACTGCATCGAGAAGTATGTCAAATGGCAAATGTCTTTAAGCAATTAGGAGTAAAAAAAGGCGATCGCGTCGGTATCTACATGCCCATGATTCCTGAAGCAGCGATCGCCATGTTAGCTTGTGCAAGAATTGGCGCCCCCCATACTGTCGTCTTTGGTGGATTCAGTGCTGATGCCCTCAAAAACCGCCTTGTTGATGCTGAAGCAAAATTAGTCGTCACTGCCGATGGAGGTTGGCGCAAAGATGCCATTGTTCCTCTCAAAGAACAAGTCGACAAAGCACTCATGGCAGGTGCCCCTAGTGTAGAAAATGTTCTAGTTGTCAAACGTACTGCCCAAAAAATTCAGATGGAACCAGGGCGCGACCATTGGTGGCACGACCTTCAAAAAAGTGCTTCCGGGGAATGCCCAGCGGAACCAATGGATAGTGAAGATATGCTATTTATCCTTTACACAAGTGGCACAACAGGTACACCCAAAGGAGTAGTACACACCACAGGTGGTTATAACCTTTATACTCACGTTACTAATAAATGGGCATTTGACTTACAAGACACAGATGTATATTGGTGTACTGCTGATGTAGGATGGATTACAGGCCATAGTTATATTGTCTACGGTCCCCTCTCTAACGGTGCCACTACCCTTATGTATGAAGGGGCACCACGGGCATCTAATCCCGGTTGTCTCTGGGATGTAGTCGAAAAATATGGCGTCACCATCTTCTACACCGCCCCCACTGCAATTAGAGCATTAATGAAAATGGGAGAACAACACCCTAACTCTAGAAATCTAACTTCTCTACGTTTATTGGGAACAGTAGGAGAACCCATTAACCCAGAAGCTTGGATATGGTATCATCGTGTTATTGGTGACAGTAAATGCCCAATAGTTGATACTTGGTGGCAAACTGAAACTGGTGGATTTATGATTACCCCCCTACCTGGTGCTACTCCGACTAAACCTGGTTCGGCAACTTTCCCTTTTCCTGGTATAATTGCTGATATTGTGAATGAGGAGGGAGAATCTGTTGATGGTAATAATGGTGGTTATTTAGTCGTTAAACATCCTTGGCCGGGAATGATGCGGACTGTCTATGGTGATCCTGATCGTTTTCGTCGCACTTATTGGGAATACCTACGCCCGAAAAATGGAGAATATATTTATTTTGCTGGTGATGGTGCTCATAAAGACGAGGATGGTTATTTTTGGGTGATGGGTCGTGTTGATGATGTGATTAATGTAGCAGGTCATCGCCTGGGTACTATGGAAGTTGAGTCGGCGTTGGTGTCTCACCCTGCTGTGGCAGAGGCTGCAGTTGTTGGTAAACCTGATGAGGTTAAGGGTGAAGATATTGTAGCTTTTGTGAGTTTGGAAGGGGGACGGGAACCTGATGAAAATTTGGAGAAGGAGTTGAAGCAGCACGTTGTCAAGGAAATAGGAGCGATCGCTCGTCCTGGAGAGATTCGGTTTACTGATGATTTACCAAAGACTCGCTCTGGTAAAATTATGCGACGGTTGTTACGTTCTCTGGCAGCAGGTCAGGAAATTACAGGGGATACTTCGACTTTGCAAGACCGTAGTGTATTAGATAAGTTACGCGCTGGTTCATAATAGGGCTACGGGTTCGTCAAAGGTTCAAAGTAATCTCTGAAACTAATAGATTTGTTGGCTCTGGGAAAATTGAAAATGCTCTAAATCTTACTTAATCAGGTTTTTAGTGTTTTAAGTTTGAAAAATACTATCAACTTTTATCTGATATTAGTTTGAGCCTTTTTGTCCTCAGTTCCCAACAATTCTAATATCAGGATAATAAGTTATAAAAAAGTTTTTCTTTGTAATAATGCTTAAGCAATATCTATCTTATTCTTAAAGTTTGTAGTATGAGTTTAATAATAAGAAATGACTGAAATAAATAATATTAATTCCCGGAAGCTACCAATTAAAAATCCACTCAATAAAGCCGAAAATGTAAAAAAAAATTAAAAACAAATTTAAGCACAAAATCCTATCAAAGGAATTAAATTCCTGATGTCAAGCTTAACATAATAACTATTTAACGGGAAACGATATAATATAATATCGGGATAATTAAGTTGTAAAAAAAGTTTTTCTTTGTAGTAAAGCTTAAGCAATATCTATCTTGGCACTAAAGCTCTGCTACAAGCTTTAACAATAAATGATAACTGAAATGACTGAAACAAATGATATTAACTCCCCGGCAGCTAATTCTGAACAGTCTACCCAAACTACTCAGGATGTAAAAACAAAATCAAAAATAGACTCTTGGCAAAGTCATGTCAGTGGAATTTGGAATGATACCAACAAACGTTTCATGAAACTTCTCCCCATTGGTAAGGCAAGGCAAACAATAATGCAATGGTTTACTGTGGATGAAGCTGAAGTTGCAAAGATATTAGTTAAGGTACGCGCCGAACTTCCTACCACTGAGGCTATTTTAATTGGTAAACCCCAAACAGGTAAAAGTTCCATAGTACGCGGTTTGACAGGGGTTTCAAAAGAAATAATCGGTCAAGGTTTTCGCCCCCAGACTCAACACACACAACGTTATGCTTATCCTTCTGATGATTTGCCATTGTTGATTTTTACTGATACTGTGGGGTTAGGAGATGTGAAACAGGAAACTCCTATTATTATTCACGAGCTTTTGGCAGAGTTGCAGCAGGAAAGCAACCGCGCCAGAATCTTGATTTTGACTGTAAAAATTAATGATTTTGCTACGGATACTTTACGACAGGTAGCACAACAGTTGCGACAGGAATATCCAAATATTCCTTGTTTGTTAGCTGTGACTTGTCTGCACGAAGTTTACCCTCACTCCACTGAGGACCATCCCGAATATCCTCCAGAATATGAGGAGCTCCAGCGCGCTTTTGCTACTATTAAAGAAGATTTTGCCGAGTTGTATAATAGTTCTGTATTGCTCGACTTTACTTTGGAAGAGGATGGGTATAACCCGGTGTTTTATGGTTTAGAAGCCTTTAGAGATAATTTAGCACAATTACTCCCAGAAGCAGAAGCACGAACAATTCATCAATTATTAGATGAGCAAACAAGTAAACAACTGGGGAATATTTACCGAGATGTTGCGAGGCGTTACATTTTGTCATTTACTATTATGGCAGCTACGGCAGCAGCAGTACCTTTGCCTTTTGCAACTATGCCAGTATTGACAGCGTTGCAAGTGTCGATGGTGGGTTTATTGGGAAATTTGTATGGGCAAACAATTTCTCCATCACAAGCTGGAGGGGTTGTTAGTGCTATTGGTGGCGGTTTTTTAGCTCAAGCAGTGGGGCGAGAGTTGATTAAATTTGTGCCTGGGTTGGGGAGCGCGATCGCTGCTTCTTGGGTAGCCGCTTATACTTGGGCTTTAGGTGAAAGTGCTTGTGTTTATTTTGGAGATTTGATGGGAGGAAAAAAGCCAGATCCACAAAAAATTCAGGGAGTAATGCAGGAGGCTTTTGAGTCGGCACAGGAAAGATTTAAAGGCTAGCATGGGCATTTTTTTTGTTCCTTTTTTTTAGTTATTAGTTATCAGTACTGACCGCTGAAGTAAGCTGTCACAACTTGGTTATTGTTTGGAGGGTTTGTAGTCTGCAATGTTTATATTTACAAGGCACAAAAAATACTTTATCGTCTTTTGTTAAAAAAAATTAAGTAACTAGTGACAATTTTAAAAAAATATGTTAAGGGCATCAGATATTAAGATGATCAAAATAATATTTGTTCATTTGAGGTAGTTGACAAAAATGTACATACATGAAATTGAGGAATTTTGGGGTTCAATCATGGCCAAGTGATAACTGTGTTATGGGAATAATGATTAAACCAAGAAACTGTTAGGCTAATGATTAGAAAAAGATATCTCAATAGGTTTTATACTATTATTTCCTGATTGGCTAAATCTTTTTCTGAGCTCCCTACTCTAATTGAGATTGATATTATTTAGTTAATAATGCAATAATATTTCGGCACTATTGAGCAATAATAATATTCTGTTATGATATCTGAAGTTCCCCAATTCCCCGAAGCTCTTGCCGAAGCTTTAAATAATTTTCCCGAACTCAATTTAGACCTACCAGACCCAGAAGATGAAGAAATTCCTGACTCTGAGTTTGAAAATGTAGTAGATATAGCCTGGAAAGTTTGCGATCGCTTTGATCTCCAGACCGAAATTTGGCGAGGCCGTATCCTGAGAATTATTAGAGACCGAGAAAAAAAAGGGGGCGATGGCCGGGGTAGCGGATTTCTAAATTGGCTTAAAGAAAGAGAAATTGGTAAAAGCCAAGCTTATGCCTTAATAGAATTGGCCAATAGTGCCGATACTTTAATGGATAAAGGACATTTAGACCCCGACTCAATTAATAATTTTAGCAAAAGGGCTTTTGTGGAAACAGCTAAATCTTCCACAGAAGTCCAACAAATGGTTACAGATGCAGCGAAAAAAGGGGATCGAATTACTAGACGAGAAGTTAAGCAACTAGCAGACGAATGGACGGCCGTTAGTTCGGATTTGCTTCCAGAGGAAATTAGATCCAAGGCTACTTCTGGTTCTATGCCACCACGTTATTTAGCTCCCCTAGTCCGGGAAATGGAAAAATTACCAGATTCCCATTTAAATGCAATTCAAGAGGAAATAGTACAAAGTCCAGAATTAGATACTATCAAGCAACTAACCTCAGATGCTCGTAACTTATCAAAATATCTTGATGCTGCGGCCAAGGTTCAAGCATTGAACGAATCATCATTAGATATGGAAATGGTATTAGAAGAAGCTTTAAGATTAGAGTGTCTCAATATAGTTGCTGACCTGGTCAAACAATCTGCCCAATTAGAAACAACAATGGCCAAACTTTATAGTAGCTGGAGGCGTTTAGGTAATTTATCAGAACGATTATTTGTGGATACTGGTGCTAGTACACCTCATTTACGACATTTATTAGGGTGTCTTGATAAGCTTTCAAGTAATGTAATTGAACTGAGCTTAAATGACCTTAATAATCAAACTGTTCGTTTACAAATACTATCGGAGACTGATTAATTAGTATTCAGCTTTTTCTTTCCTAGGACTTAGGTGGAAACTGAGCATGAAAACAATGCTAGGTTTATCCTATAAATAGGAGTTAAACTAATGCTAGTTTTACCTCAAATATGAATAGTATTGAATACTTTGTTGATTCTATCAGCAATGTTCGATAACCCCTATAAAAACAAAATTAAAATGAGTAGTGCTGTAAACGAAATATTTCAAGATGTTGAATTTAAAGCACAACTCCTAGTTAAGTCTTGGCATAACTTCTATATAGAAATATCTCAGCATTTGCCTGAGACATATCAGCCTGAGATGAAGGAACTCTCTAATAATTTAGAGAAAGCACTAGAAAAACTACTTGGTGAGCTTCGTAGTCCAACACTGACTATTGCAACGACAGGAACTACTAGTAGTGGTAAAAGCACACTTGTGAATTTGTTATGTGAAGCTGAAATTGTTCCTATGGCAGTAAGCGAAATGAGTGCTGGAGTAGTTACTATTGAATATAGCGATAAAATATCTTTAGTAATTGATGAAACACCTGAAGCTACCTGGGAGTGTGGAGAATGACAAGGTATTAGTGAAGAAGAAATTTATCAACGCTTAGAAGAGGTAATGATAAATTACATTGATCAAAGAGAGGAAAACCCAAACTTAGCTTGTCCACAGTCTGCAATTAGCTACCCCTTCAAATTTTTAAAACGATCTGATCTGGAACTTCCTAGAGGCACTAAGGTACGGATAATGGATCTGCCTGGTTTAGCTTATGTAGGTGATGAAGGAAATACCAGTGTCATTCGACAGTGCCGTGAAGCTTTATGTCTCGTCACATACAACAGTGCGGAAACAGATAAACAAAAAGTTAGGAGTTTATTACAGGAAGTCGTTACACAAGTTAAAGACTTAGGAGGTTCTCCGGCACGGATGCTTTTCGTTCTAAATAAAATTGATGTTTTCAGGGCCGATAACAATTGGGAGAGATCAGAAAAACGTTTCATTGACAAGACTATCAAGAGCATAAAAACTGAGTTGAGTGACCGACTGAAAGAATATACAGAAGAAATTGAGAATTTACAGGTTGTCAAACTTAGCACATTGCCTGCTCTTCTGGCTCTTGAGATACAAAATAAAAATAATGACTACATTAAAGCTTGTAAGAAGGTAAAAAAACAGTTTTATGGAATTGTTGAAGATATATTAGATAATTTGGTGGGCAATGTAGAAAAATGGTCTAAGCCTGAGCGTAACAAAGTTGCAGAGGAATTGTGGCAAAAGTCTTATGCAGGTGTTTTTTTTTACAACTTGAAGAATCATATCACTGAACATTTTCCGCAACTGGTGATACCACAAGCAATAGAACGTTTTAATGTTGCTGCGGGAAACGCTGTAGTAGAGTGGGCAAAACAAACAACAACGGCTATTCTTAATAGTTCAGAGGATCGTTATCAACAAGAGTGTAAAGAGATAGAACGCATTAGAAAATCCATTGAACATTTCCTTGACATTCATTCAAGCAACTTAAGAGAACCTTTCGAAGAAGTAGGTAAAAAAATTCAACAGGTTTTCAAACAACAGTCTGAAGATGATCCTGTTGTGTATTTAGAAAACACAGTCATAAAACTTATGGATGCTAAACCCTATGACTCCCTGGGAGAAAAGTTATTCCCACTCTTTGGATGGCGCAGAGAACTGGCACAAGGAATCTCCAAAGTTTTGGAAGCAGTTGGAGAGTCTTTGGAAACAGGAAAAGTAGATATAGAGAGTACAGAACTCAAAAAAGCCAATTACAATTATGTAAATTTACTGGAAGCAAACTTAAAGAGACTTGTGGGTTTAGGCTATACCGCTTCTGTCGCCAAAGAAGGTAAAAATATGGAGGCAAAAACTAAGAGTGAAAAAGAGGAACTTGGACAATTGAACACAGAATTAAATTTATTAGCTACTCATTTGAATCTTGTGCTTGAGGATGTAGCAAACCAGATTTCACACCAAGAATTAAACAGGATTTATCAAGCGGTTGTAGAGCTTTTTAGTTGTCACTTGTCTTATATTGAAAAAGGTTCAAATGATATCGCACCAAATATGGCTATTAAGTTTCCAGATTCTCAAATTAGTAGGGTGACAGCTGATCGACCGCTTAAATTTACCTTTAAGTTTAAAGCAGGATTTCCTATTACAGAAGGAACTTGGGAAGAGCGTGTACAAACAAAGGTTCAGAAAAGGGTTTGGTGGAAGTTATGGTTGGGGACATCAACGTTTTATGAAATCGAGTATCGAAAACGCTCTAGCGATAATGCTGAGATACCTAGCGTGGAAAATTTGCTAGATGGTTGGCTAATTCAATCTCAACAAGCAGAAGGAGAAATTGTTAAGCAAATAGCACATTGGTTACTAGAACAAATTGAAAGTCTTAATAAAAAGGTAAGCGAGGTTCAAAGCGGTATTATTAATGCTTATCAGTCAAGGCTCGATCAAGCTCGCAAAGAAGTCACTATAGATTATGAAAAAGAAAAAAATATCTGGGAACCTATGGGAAAGAAGGCTCAACAACTCACGGATGAATTTTCTAGCTTGGCAAAAATCTTAAGCAAAGGGTCTTAAATGATCGTGACAAATAACGTATATGACAATGATTATTATTATGAACGAGTTGTGGAGGAAGTATATCCACACTTAGAAAAGCAAGAACGAGGTTTACTATATAGAGCAATTCAGATAATACATGGAGAAGAAAAATCACAAACCCCAAAAAATACTCAAGACATATGTAAAAGTCTAGATATAAATGCCAATGCTGATAAAAAAGATGACGTCAAAAAAGCTAAGCAGTTTTTAATAGGAAGGCTAGAAAAATATTATCTAGATAATAAGGATCAAAATATTTTACAAAAGATAGGTAATGTTTGGGAATACAGAGAAAAAACAACATCAAAAAAAATACAAGCAGGAGATGATAAAATGATAGAAATTAGGTTGATTATTATAGGGGCTTGTACATTAGTTGGATTTCTTGCTTGTCGGGATTATCTTGATAAAGAACGAAAAAAATCAGAAAGAAAGAAAGTTATTTCTCAAGAAAGAAAAGAGCAGCCTTCTCCTCCTCCAATTCCCGCTTCGTTGTGTCTTGTTGTTCCAGCGAGGATAGCCAGCACTCTAGAAACCAACTCTAGTTTATTAAGTGTTAATAGTGTAAAATACCTCATAGACAATACTGCATACTTCTTATGTACAACATGTAAAGTAGCTGATTCAAATGAGCAAGAATACTTAAAAATCGCCAAAGAAAAAGAGATTTTACCTAATAGTCAACGAGACGTTTATATCAGGATTGATATCAATTCTGGAGGCAAAAATCTTATTGATAAAAAGAACCGTTTGGCGTTGAAGAACAATCTACCAGAGAATGCAGAGTTTGCTTTAAAAGAAGTGGCTCGTCTCAAAGATTTATCTGGCCTAGAAAAATTTATTCGTATTTAGGGCGTAAAAATGAATGATCAAGCTGCTTATTTATATTATGCAGTTTGTATTTTTCCCCTAATTTATCTCAATTACACACTCTAAAAGTTAAGTTTTTTCTTGATAAATTGAAAATAATTTTGAGCTGGATTAACTGTATTAAATCCAGCTTTTTATTATTCTTATACTAGGTTTAATGGTGTCTTTTTTTTTTGTTTAATTTTCGATTCAACTCTTCTCGATATCGCTTTTTTTTCCTCTGCACTTTCAACAATTAACCATCTTTGTTTAGAAGCTGTTTGAAAAGGGATAGAAGTGTAGCCAATTATGCTAAACGCCATCTCAAGTAGAATTAGCTTACACTCAAGCATAGTAGAGAATATCTACTTACAGTCAGACTAAAGTAGGGGTGAAGTAAGCAATGGTTTGAGAACCTTTTCTGGAGATGTCTAGTTATCAACTGCTTGCTGGGGATGTTCTTAAATATCTACTATCCATACAGGAGTTATGCCAACTCCTAGAAAACAAGCTATCTGTAGGGGTTAAATATCTGCTCTCTCTACTGGATATAGTCATTCTTCGTAAGTCCTACTGACAATAATTTTTAATTTTGCCTAATTTAGGTTTCATCATTTGATTTACCAACGCTTAATTTTTTCTTAACCTGAGTTTTTATAATTATATTTAATCAATAATATAATTGTATCTATATGTTTTGTACGATTATTTCTGACAAGCTTAATAATTTTTAATAATTTTTAATAATTTTTAATTATCAGGGGTAAAATGTGAGAGGGTAAATATAATCATAGAAAATTATATTAAAAAATAAAAACTAAAAACTAATTTTATTTTATGGCTATAAATTATCGAACTGGAAAAGTCATTACTTCAGAAAATAGAGGGAAATGGCAAGGACTAATTATTGGTATTGGCATTGGTGTAATTGCTAGTTTAGTGAGTATGCAAGTTTCTAGACAAAAGCAAAAGACTGAAGCTAATACCACTTCTACCCAAGCCATTAAAGGTGCAATAGAGACTAATTTGGCCCCCACTATGAGCGTGACAGTGGCAAGAGTAGAATTAGCAAGGGTAGAACGCACCCTTAATGCTACAGGTAGCGTTGTTGCCTTCGATCTATTACCAGTGTTACCCCAGGTGAGTGGGTTACAAATTCAACAAGTCTTGGTAGAGGAAGGGGAAACAGTTACTCAAGGTCAGGTAATGGCAATTTTAGATGACTCCGTTTTGAAATCGAAAATTAACCAAGCTAAATCTCAAGTAGCATCAGCTCGCAGTCAAGTAGAGCAAAGAAGGGCTGTTCACAGTAAGACGAAAGTAGGTGTGGAGCAAGCTATTGCTGCTTGGGAACAAGCAAGAGCAGAACGTGATGGTGTCAAAGCTACTATTACTCAGGCTCAAGCAGGTAAAGATGAGGCGATCGCTGCTCTCAAACAAGCTCAAGCAAGTCGGGATGATGCTTTTGCCGCTCTTAGACAAACCCAAGCAAGTCGGGATGACACCCTGGCGTTTGTAGCGCAAACTGAAGCTAGGTTATCAGAAGCTCAAGCTAACGAAGAACAAACCCTGAGAGATTTTGAGCGATATCAAACTCTGAGAGGGGAGGGTGTTATTAGTTCTCAAGAATTAGAAACTCGTAGCACGGCTACGAAAACAGCTAGGGAAGGGGTTCGAGTTGCTAAAGCTAATATTAATAGTGCTCAAGCTAAGGTTGACATTGCTGAAGCGAATATTGATAGTGCTCAAGCTAAGGTTGACATTGCTGAAGCGAATATTGATAGTGCTCAAGCTAAGGTTGACATTGCTGGATCAAATGTTAGGAGTGCAGAAGCTAGGGTAGAAAGTGCACAAGCAAGTCTCAGTAGTACAATAGCTCAACTACGGAGTGCAGAGGCTAAAGTTAATAGTGCTAAAGCTAATATTAGTAGCGCTCAAGCAGAAGTTAATAGTGCATTATCCAATATTAATAGTGCTATGTCAAGTGTTAGCAGTGACGAAGCTCGCCTAGAAGAAAAACAAACTCAGCTCTCACAGACTTTAGTGAAAGCTCCAGCAAATGGTATATTAGCAGAACGGATAGCTCGTGTTGGTGATGTGAGTTCTAGTAGTAAAAAATTATTTTCAATTATTAAAGATAATCAATTAGAATTACAATTAGAAGTACCAGAAACTCAGTTACCACAAGTTAAAATTGGCACAAAAGTTAATATTAGTTCTGATGCTGATAGTAGGATAAAAATTTCAGGAATAGTGAGACAAATAGCACCATTAGTTAATGAACAAACTCGCGAAGCTACTGTCAAAATAGACCTACCTAATAGTGATTTATTACGACCAGGAATGTTTTTGCGGGCAAAAATTACAACTGCTACAAATCAAGGATTAAAAATTCCAGCAAAAGCAGTATTACCTCAAACAGATGGGCAGTCTATTGTTTATGTTTTGCAAAGTAATAATAAAGTTAAAGCTATGCCTGTAGAAGTAGGAAAAATTTTAGGTAAAAATAGTGATTTAGCTAATGCTGAAATTGAAGTAAAAAAGGGTTTAGATTTAGGTAATAAAGTAGTATTAGCAGGTGCAGGTTATTTGAAAGATGGAGATATAGTTAAAGTTATTGAGTAAAATTAACCTCTAATAATTGTGAAATAAAAATATCGTCATAATTCCAATAGTTGCATAGTAATCAATACTCAATTAACTCCGTTCATGATTTAGATATCAAATAACATCACAATACTTAAAAGTCAGCTAAAATTTTATATTTTGAATTAACTATGTCATTTCATCTATCAGCTTGGTCTATCAAAAAACCAGTTCCTACTTTGGTCATGTTTTTGGTTTTAACAGTAGTAGGGCTAATGTCATTTTTTCAATTAGGAATAGACAACTTACCCAATATTGATATTCCCCTAGTATCAGTAACAGTAACTCAACAAGGAGCAGGTCCGACAGAATTAGAAACACAAGTCACAAAAAAAGTTGAAGATGCTGTGGCAGGTTTAGGAGATATTGAGCAACTAAAATCAACCGTAACCGATGGACTATCTACAACTGTTATTAGTTTTGACTTAGGAGTAGATAGTGATCGCGCTACTAACGATGTTCGCAATGCCATAGATAAAATTCGCCAAGATTTACCCCCAGATGTTAATGACCCCATTATTACAAGAATAGAAATAGGTGGAGACGGACCAATAATGACTTATGCTGTCGCTTCTGACAAACGGTCTGTAGAAGAGTTAAGCGAATTGGTTGACAAAGAAATTAGTCGAGCTATTCTCAATGTTCCTGGTGTTTCTCAAATTAACCGTATTGGGGGAGCTGACCGCGAAATACTCATAGAACTAAGTCCCCAAAGACTAGAAAGTCTGGGTATTACTGCTACTCAAGTTAACGATCAAATTCGTGCTTTGAATGCTAACATACCAGGAGGACGTTCTCAAACAGGAGGTACAGAAAAAAATATTCGGACTTTAGGGAGTGCTGAGACAGTAGAGGCATTGAAAGAATATCAAATTATTCTGCCTTCGGGTGGTGCCGTTCCCCTTTCCAGTGTAGGAAAAGTCATTGATGGTTTTGAGGAAACTAGACAAACAGCTTGGTTATTAGAAAAAAATAGTGAGGGTAAAGCTTTAGGTTCTGAACAAAACTTAGTCAGAAATAATATTGGTAAACCAGTTGTAGCTTTCGGGGTAGTTCGCAGTACAGGCAGTACCTTAGTTACTGTAGAAAAAAATGTACGGAAAACAGTTGCCAAACTTGAAAAAACATTGCCAGAAGATGTAGATTTACAACTCATTTTTACTCTGGCAACAGATATTGAACAATCATATCAAGCATCAATAGACGCTTTAGTTATTGGTTCCATACTCACTGTCATAATTGTTGGTATATTTTTACGAGACTGGCGACCAACTATAGTGACAGCAGTAGCATTACCATTATCAATACTCCCTACTTTTTTGGTAATGAGAGCTCTCAATTACACTCTAGATGGGATGACTCTATTAGCACTAGCATTGGCAATGGGTAACTTAGTAGATGATGCTATTTGTATGATCGAGAATATCGAACAACATATTAACAAGGGAAAAAATCCGTTCCAAGCAGCTTTGGATGGGTCAGCAGAAATTGGTTTGGCAGTAGTTGCAACAACTGCTACAATAGTTGCAGTCTTTTTACCTGTAGCGTTTATGGGTGGGATACCAGGTAAGTTTTTCAAACCATTCGGCATTACTGTAGCAGTTGCCACCATGTTTTCTACATTAGTTGCGACTACAATGACACCAATGTTGGGTGCGCGGTTATTGAAACATAGACGGCTAAAAACATCTCCTGGTTTTCCAGAACACAATTACAAACAAAGAAAATTTCGCCCTTACAGTCAGTTACTAAATTGGGCATTACGCCATAAAATTATCACCTTAGCTATTGCAGTTATCTTTTTTATTAGTAGTTTGCAACTGATTCCACTACTTCCGAAAGGATTAACTGGTGCTGAGGATCGGGGAGTGAGTATAGTTTCCCTAGAATTGTCTCCTGGTTCAACTTTAGCAGAAACAGAACAAGCCACACAACAAATAATGCAACTGTTACAAGAAAATCAAGTTGTCACTAGCGTATTTGCTAATGTGGGTAGCGAATTTGTGAACAAAAGTAGATTATACGTTACGATCTTACCCAGAAAAGAAAGAAATTTTTCTCAAAAAGAATTTGAAAAACAGGCACGACCATTATTTCAGAATATTCCAGGAGCACGAATTAATTTTGTTAGTATGGGTGCTGGGGGTACGGGTAAGGATTTAACCATTGTTCTGAACAGCGACAATGCAGTTACTTTACAACAGACATCTGATGCTTTAGAACGACAAATGCGAGAGGTTCCGGGGTTGGTGGATGTGACTTCTAGTGCTAGTTTAGTGAAACCAGAAATTTTGATCCAACCATTACCTGCCAGAGCAGGAGATTTAGGAGTTTCAGTACAGGCGATCGCTCGTACCGCATCATTAGCTACTATCGGAGATAATGAGAAAAATTTAGCTAAGTTTGATCTGGCAGATCGTCAAATTCCAATTCGGGTACAATTGGCAGAGGAATTTAGAAATGACTTAGATGTAATTAAAAATTTACGCATTCCCAGTAAAAATGGTAGGTTGGTACCATTATCTGCAGTAGCTGAGATTAGTGTCGGTAGTGGACCTGCGCAAATAAAACGTTTTAACCGTTATCGTCAAGTTTCCTTTGGGGCAAATTTACAGGGTATTTCTCTGGGAGATGCACTAACAGAGGTTAAATCATTACCAGCAATAAATCCACTACCTCTTGATATCAGTGAACAATCTGATGGTAGTGCAAAACTTATGATGGATGTGTTTAATGGTTTTGCAAGTGCTTTAGGTTTATCAGTATTGTGTATTTATGCAATTTTAGTGTTACTATACAATAACTTTCTTTATCCTATAGTAATTTTGGTAGCATTACCTTTATCAATTGGTGGTGCATTGTTAGGGTTGCTAATTTTCCAGAAAGAGTTAGGTTTGTTTGCTTTAATTGGAATTGTACTGTTGATGGGTTTGGTGACAAAAAATGCGATTTTGTTAGTAGACTGTTCCTTAGCCAATGAAGAAAAAGGAATGGCTCGGTTCCATGCAGTCCGAGAAGCTGGTATTTCTCGCTTGCGGCCAATTTTAATGACTACATTTTCAACCATGGCCGGAATGTTACCTATTGCCCTAGAATTAGGAGCAGGAGGTCCAGTCAGAAGTCCCATGGCGATCGCTGTCATTGGTGGTTTAACTGTGTCAACGTTATTAACGTTAGTAGTAGTGCCTGTGTTATTTAGTTACGTTGACTTGGTTGCAAAAAATTATGAAAACCACATTAAGGTACAAAGCTACTCGAGCAAGTAAATATGAGTAAATCCAAATTTACAGCCTATTCAATGGTATAATTAAAGATAAATTAAGATGGTTGTTACAACTTTCATGCTTTAAAATATAGCTAAGGTATATCTAAAGGGTATCAAAAAGGTAGCACTAGGTAAGCTAAAATGAATAGCGCGAACACAACTGGATTTTATCTACAGAAAAAGTAGCCATATTATTAAACCTGCAAACTAAAAATATTCAAAACAAATGCTCTAGGCATAACTTTAAATTTATTCGTGATCTAGAATGAGGTTATATAGTATATGTATATGTAACTAAGAATAAGCAGACATTAAAGCAATGGGAAAGCGTTTGAGTCTCAAAGAGCATATTTCTGCAGCTAGACTTTAGGAAAAAAACGAAATCAAACTACCTTAGTCTATCTCCAAACCAACTCAGTGGGACATTGTCTGGCTATTGGCGGTTCCAAGAGTTAAGAAGTAGCTACAGTGACTGGGTTGAGCTTGCAATGGTAAGAGGCGATATAGCTGCCCATCGGTTCCGCAAAAGCTCAACGGTTTTACAAAGGAAGACCAGCAGCGAATGCAGATGGTCGTCACCAGAACCAGGGAGCAAAACCTTTGCTCCCGGAACAGCAGCAAGCTCTACTGGTACAACTTTTAGAAGGAGTGCCTCCTGGTGGAGGGATATAGAGCGACCCAAAGGTAGCGCTCTGAGGGAGAGTGTAGTACAAGCAAAAGGTCCACTAAACTTAGAAAATAAATAAGTTTTATTTTTTTATTTTAATTAATGTATTATTCAGCTTATTCTCTAAAAGTACCATTGTATCTACCTAAAACCTTGCTTGTAAGCACTTGAGAGTCTGGGGAAACAGCCTTACTCTTAAAACATTTTAGGCGTGTTACGCCACTACTAACTTTAGAGAAAAATTTAAGCTAAACTTTTCAATAGACATCTACAAAAATGCTGGTTTTGTTACGTCAGCGTAAGGGCTTGAAAACCTTTCCTAGAGATGTCTAATATACAAACTTAATACATCTCACTATGGTAAAATTAAAAAAGTGGCACTTAGCAATACTCGCTATTCCCCCTCTTGCTGTAGTAGCCTTCCTAATGATATCCGCTGGCAGACAAATAAATAATTGGGGTATTAACTGGGTCTGGGGAATATTCATCCTTATTTTTGTCGGCTGGCGTAGGTTGCTAGTCAAATGGACTCGACCTACAGTTGCACAAATGGAAGAAGTAATAGCAGAAGTTAACAAAGAAATTCCCGCCATAGACAACACGAGAAACCAACCTTTAGAAAACGAAGCCACTAAACAACTAGAGATCACTCTCCAAGAAATTATCAAATCATGCCGTAACGACCCTCCATTCTGGGAAGACTGGCAAATATTCTGGCAACGTTGTCAAGAAGTGGTGGCTGCTGTTGCTCATGCTTACTATCCCGAAGTCAAATATCCTCTACTTAATATTTATATCCCTCAAGCTTACAGTTTAATTCGAGGTACTGTTGATGACATAGACAGATGGATACAAAAATTATCCCCTACCCTGAATCAAATAACTGTTGGTCAAGCATATCAGGGATATGAAATTTATCGGAAGTTAGAACCCTCAGCTCGAAAACTTTTCCAAGTTTTGGGTTGGGCGCAATGGTTACTTAACCCTGTAGCAGCAGCCGCTAAAGTCGCAAGTCGCGGTTACAATGAACGAGCAAATCAGCAATTGTTGGCTAATTTGAGTCAAATATTGCGGGAAGTGGCGTTGCGAAATTTGTCTCAACAGGCGATCGCTATTTATGGAGGTAGTAAGTTAGAATTTTTAGACTCTGCTATTTCTACTCAGACTCTCCCGAAAGCAGAAACTAAAACTCTCGAACAAATTCTGGCACAAGCTCAACCGACGGAAACTGTTGAGCAAAAACCTGTTAATATTTTATTGGTGGGGCGTACGGGAGCAGGAAAAAGTAGTTTAATTAATACTCTATTTGCTGCAGAGCGTGCTGAGGTCGATGTGTTGCCAAGCACGGATGAAATTAAAAATTATCAGTGGCAAACTCAAATGGGAGAAATTCTTAACCTTTGGGATACTCCTGGTTATGAACAAGTTAACCGTGCCGACCTGCGAGAATTGGTGCTTGACTATGCTAAAACTGTTGATTTATTGTTGTTAGTTAACCCTGCTCTTGACCCTGCCTTGCAAATGGATATAGATTTTCTCCAAGATCTCAAAGGAGAAGTTGCTAATTTGCCTACTATTATAATTATAACCCAAGTCGACCGTTTACGACCGATACGGGAATGGCAACCACCTTATGATTGGATCTGGGGCAAAAATGCTAAGGAAAAATCTATTCGGGAGGCGACTCAATATCGGGCAGAAATTTTGGGAGATTTTTGTAGTCAAGTTTTACCTGTTGTAACGGCGGATATTAAAAATAATAGAAATGGTTGGAATGTTGATGCCATATCTTTGTCACTCTTAGAAGCTATTGCTCCTGCTAAACAACTACGTCTAGCTAAGTTTTTGTGCGATCGCAAAGCTCGTTCTGTAGCAGCAGCTCAAATTATTAACCATTATACTTTTCAAATGGCTACTACTCAAGGATTAACTGCTTTATTGAAAAGCCCAGTATTGCAGTTTATTTCTACTTTAACAACAGGTTCACCAGCTTTAGCTTATGTGCTAGCAGAAAAAATTCCTGTGGAAGATTTGCCTATAGTTATTGGTAAATTACAGATGGCTTATGATTTATTTTCCTTATTGAGTGAGGATACAAATTTGGGCAGTTTTGATCTGTTAGCATTGTGGCCTTTATTATTAGAAAATCCTGCTGCACCAGACCTTAATGCTTGGGCATTTGGTCACGCTTTGGTAGAATATTGGATGCAGGATTTGAGTATTATACAATTGCAACAGCGGTTTAATAATTATTTAAAAATCTAATTATTCTCTAACTAAGAGGCTGTTTGAGAAGTACCACGAGGGGTTGATTAATCCTTTTGACAAACACCTCTTCCCTAACCTCCCACCACAACGGTTTGGGAGGTTAATAAGCCTCTCTTTTTGTAGGATAGAGGTGCGGATGAAATTTCACCATCAAGGACACAAGAGTTAGTCATAAGCAGAAGTTTCCTTTATGTGTTGGCTGAGAACCACCAGTTATATATCTAGTTTCCTAGTTTTCAGGGCTAACAAGTCCCACAAATTCACTAAATTTGTTAAACCTAGTTACTTATTTTGAGCTTTTAATGTTGGTTTATCATACCAATTATCATGCATTATTGCTAACTTTTTGTAAAACTTCAGTTATTAAATAATTAATGTAAAGGAAATAATACCAATTTTATTAACTTAGGCTACACTGCTTATCATTTATATACAACAAATGTGAAATAATTTTATGAAATGACTATAGCATAAAAGTTTTGAGCCTAGAAAATCTTAATGCATAAATGCATGACTTTCGTGAAATGGTATTATTTCCCTAATCAAATATCAAGTTGAAAAGTTTTTGATAAATGGTATAAGTCCTGTTTAAGATACTCCTAATTTTGCCCTTACAAAATTAATACAAGATTCTTTAGCCAGGGTTTCCCTCACCACAGTTTTGAACTTTAAAGATATAGAACTTCAGCAGAGAGTTCTTGAATATTAAGCTGTAGGTTATCGCATTTGATGTTGTGTGGCAGAACGCAATTCATTAAGAGCTTGATCAATTTTGGACAATTCTGGATGTTGTTCCAAATTGGCCATTGCTTTAGCCTTAGGAATTTTTACTTTTTTGGCTTGTTCTAGGGTTTCATTAATAATACGTTCCCGATATTGTTCTAGTCCTTTGATGACTTCTTCTATTTCTTTTTCTTGGGTTGTTGGTACTGAAGTATTAGCTTTTAAAGTTTCAGACATAATAATTTTCTCATTAATTTTGGTATTTTTCTACAATTTATCATCCTAGATTTAGGGATTAGTTGCTAGTATATGTAAAGAAAGGTAAACAAAATTCCCAAATTATTATGGAAATTAAACAAATTCAGGTATACTTGAAAAGTTCTGATTCTCAAGAAAGATTGAAAGCACTGACTGAGTTAAGGAACTACGAGAGTGAAATTGTAGTTCCCCTGCTAAAAACCAGACAACAAGACCCAGAATTTCTAGTCCGTTCATTTGTGGCAATGGGGTTAGGGAATAAACGTACTCCTGAAGGTTTTAAAATATTGCTAGAAATGATGCAAAATGACCCAGACTACAACGTGCGAGCGGAAGCAGCAAATTCTCTATCTAAGTTTGGAGCCCAAGCAATTCCTTTTTTAGTAGAAAAATTTCGCCAAGACAATAATTGGTTGATGCGTCGGAGCATTCTGGCACCTCTGATAGATATGCCATTTCCTGAAGCACTATACGAAGTGTGTATGTGCGCGATCGCTGATGAAGATACAACAGTGCAGGAAGTTGCCATTAGTGCTTTAGGTAAGTTAGCAGGGACAAAGAAGGAAACTGAGGCTTTGCAAAAACTATTAGCTTTTGTCAGTGCCGAATCTTGGAATATCCGGTTACGAGCTGCTCAAGGGTTAGGGAAATTTGACGTTCCTCAAGCAAAAGCAGCTTTGAATTATCTTAGCAAAGATGACAATTATAAAGTAGTAGCAGCTGCTTTAGAGAGCTCGCTATCATAAAAATTATAGCATAGTACTATGCACAAGTCAAAAGTTAAAAGTAATCTCTAACTGAGTTGGAATATTTATAAACGTCCCCACCATATTTGGGTAATGCTGTATTTAATCAACTACTTACAGTAGTTTTTGGGTTAATGAACTAGATTAAAAAATGATAACCCACTCTGGGACGTTGCACACAACGTCCCTACAAGACTATGACTATTTTAGACAACAAAAAAACCCCTTAATTTTTCTTTTTTTTAGTGGCTTTGTTGCATAAAATTGTGATGAGAGAGTATAAATAGTATTAGGATAGAAATTTGTTGCATAAAGATGGCGATATAGCTGCCTAACTTGCTCCATCAATAATGTTGACTATCCCCCTACTCTTCTGCTGAAGATACAGGTTGAAAAGTTTGTGAAAAATAGTATAAGTTACTATAACTCCTACTATTCTTTTATCTTCTCAATTCTCTTCATCATCTTATCCCGTTCTTCTAGCTTTCCTTGTTGCTGGTAAATTTCTGCTGCTTTGTGCAAGTCATCAATACCTGCTTTAAATTCTCCTAACTGAATATATCCTTCGCTACGAAAAGAATAAACGTGAGGCAAATTAGGATTAATATTCAAAGCACTAGTTTGATCCTTGATCGCTTGGGTATAGTTTTTTAACTTCAGATAAATTAACCCTCGGTTAACATAAGCATCAATTTTTCTCGGATATATTCGTAATACTTCATTATAGTCTAAAATAGCTTGCTCTAAATCTCCCATCTCAGTATGAATTAAGCCTAAATTATAGTAAGCTAAACCATACTTAGGATTAATTTTTAGCGCTTGATAGCAATCAGTAGTTGCTCCAGAAAAATCTCCTAATTTCAAAAGTGCTAAAGCCCTATTATTATAGGCTGGAACATATTTGGGATGAATGCGTAAAGTTTCACCAAAGTCCCTCATGGCTCCCTGAAAGTCTCCTGTTTGAAAGCGAGAATTTCCCAGATTATTATATGCTTCAGCGTAATTAGGATTAATTTGTATAGCTGCTTCAAAGTCTTTCATTGCTCCTGGAATATCCCCTCGTCTAAACTTTGTAAAACCACGGTTGTTATGACCTTCAGCATAGTTAGGATTAATTTGTATAGCTGCTTCAAAGTTTTCCATTGCCCCTGAGATATCTCCTCTTCTCAGTCTCACAATACCCATATCGTTATAAGCTTGATGATATTTAGGGTTCAAACGTATAGCATTCTCAAAATCAGCGATCGCACTTAAAATATCTCCCATGCTGCGTTTAGTATTAGCTCGTTGGTAATAAGCTTCTGCATTGTTGGGTTGAAGTTGCACTGCAGAATCTAAGTCTTTGAGGGCACCTTCATGATCTCCAAGATCAAAACGAACTATACTTCGTTTGATATAAGCATCTATATACTTAGGATGGAGCTGTATAACTTTGTTTAAATCATCTAGTGAACCCTGATTATCTTTGGTCAAACGACGAATTATAGCCCTGTTGTAGATAGCTTCAGGATGTTTAGGATTAAGCTTGATAGCATCATTGAAATCAGCGATCGCTCCCTCTATATCTTTAACCTCAAACCTGACAATACCTCGCTGAGTGTAAGCATCTACAACTCTAGGATGAAGTTGTAATACTTTTGTAAAGTCATTCATTGCATCTTGGTTATGCCCAAGAAAACGATAAGCAATACCTCTATTATAATAAGCTTCTGGTTTGTTGGGATTAAGTTTTATGGCTTGATTATAATCTGCTATAGCTCCTTGCTTATCTCCTGCCTTAAAACGGACTACTCCTAAGTTTTGATAAATTTGAGAATCTTGAGAATCTACTTTCAGGGCTTGGGAAAAAAGCTCTATGGCTTCATTAAATTCTCCTAGTTCTACATAAGCTGCCCCTAAATTATTATAGGTTTGTAGGTCTTTTGGTTCTAGTTCTAGTGCTTTTTTAAAATTTTCTATAGCTCCTTTTAAGTTTCCCATTTGGGCAATTGCAATAGCTCTGTTATGATATAATAAATAATTATTCTTTTCTAAGAAAATAGCTTGATTATAATCTTCAATAGCACCAGTATGATCTCTTTTTTGTAGTTTGATTAACCCTTGGTTGTGCAATACATTTACTGCTTCCTGGCGACATTTTTCAACTTTTTCGCTCATAGCTGCTATTTGATATTGCGTCATAGCTTCTTTCCATTGTTTTTTCTTTTCAAATTCTCTAGCTCGACAAAATGCTGCTTTCTGAGGTATTTTTGCTCGGTCATATTCAATAGCAGCTTTTAACCATTGCCTCTTTTTTTCAAGTTCCATAGCACGGTATTCTGCTTTTTTTTGAGGAACTTTCATCCAGCACCGTTTAGCATTACTAAAATCTGGAATTTCTTCCCATTTTTGAGCTGCTTCTGACCATTTGAAGTTTGCTTCTAGCTGAGAAGCTTCACAAATTTTTTGCTTCTTATATTCTCCTATATTTGCCCAAGATTTTGCTGCTTCTTGCCATTTTCCTACTTTCTCAAATAACAGTGCTGCTTCTTGCCATTCTGTTAACTCAACAAAAATTTCTGCTGCTTCATAATAAGCTTGTTTTTGAATTAAAAACTTACCTTGAGCTTGTTTCTCTAAAATCACATCTCCAGATTTATTAAAGCATTCTTTTGCTTGTTGATAAAACTCAGACTTAAGATAATATTCTCCTTGCTGACGCCATCTTTCTGGGCTAGTTTCTATACAATCACTTCTTACTAATTCAGGAATTATTGACTGAAATAAACCTCTTAATTCTGGTTCTTGCCAAAGCTGACTAGGCCTTGATTCCCAAATATTTAAAATTCGACTAGCACGAGTAATTCCTACATAAAGTAAGTTGAATTCTAGTTGTAGTTGTGGTTTTTCTTTTTCTTTTAGTATCCCACCTCGTATTACTTTACTCCAAAGTTTTGCTTGTGGCTGAAAAAAATCTACAATGAAAACTGTATCGAATTCTAGTCCTTTTATTTCTTCAATTGTAAAAACAAAACTAGAATTTAAGTCGGCTCTAATTTTTTCTTTGTCTGATTCTTTTCGGACTAATATAGCATCACCAGGATACAAAGATGTTTCTTTTAATATTCCTATTAATGTTTGATAATCTGCTGAAATTAGCCTTGCTAATTGACCAGAAATACTGTTACTTATTGAATAATTACTTACAGATTTTGCTAAGTATCGAGAACGTAATTTTAGTAGTTGATTTGCTAAATTCACTAGGCTTCCTACACTGCGAAAGTTAAATTTCAAAGTTTGTTGATATACTTGTCTGTGGGGATAAAATTTATTTTTTAGTGTTTCCCAACGAAAACCACTGGGACTAATCATTTGATAAGAGTCTCCTGCAAAAAATAAATTTCCGCTGGGAGCAACTAAATTAAATAACAACTCTAATTGTATTTCTGTCAAATCTTGTACTTCGTCACAAACAATTAAATCATATTTTTTCCTAGGATTATTTTTTAGCAATTGCAAGACTTGTCTGACTATATCTATTTCATCATATAGTTTTTCTTTTTGAAGTTTTTTTTGATACCATTCTGCTATTTTGTATATCTCTCGGCGATTTTTGTTAGACATTGAAATGACACGATTTCTCGTTATTTTTTCATATTCTTTCTCAGATAAAATATCTTCTGTTATGGCTAACTGTTTTCCTTTGATTATACCTCGAATTTCTTCCCATATTAAATTTGTTGGATATTGTTTTTTTCCAGGATGTGCTCTGTACATTTCTGAAAATACTTGATAGTTTACCTCATCTTGTAAATAATATATTTTTTGATGCTTTTTGAGAATTTCTAAACATAGCTTCTGTATATTTTTAAACTCAAAAATTACTTGGTTGTTTGATTTCTTTGATTCTAGTTCTAATTGACAGTTGGTAGTCACTATTTTATAAAATTGTTCTTCAGCATTATTCACAAGCAAATCATTATAAGCAATATATAAACGTCTTCCTAAGTTTTTATACTGTCTTTTTTGGATCATTCTATATAATGCTACTGTAGTTTTTCCTGTGCCTGCACTACCACTTAATAATAGATTTCCTGACAATTTAGCTAATTTATATTCTTCTGGAGTCAGCTTTAAAGGTAAATCTGTATTTTGCTCAATAATTGCTTTTTGCCATTCTGTTTCTGACTCTAATACTCGCCACTGAATATTTCCTAACAATTCATCATCTGTTAAATCTGAGTTTGTTTCTAAGTCTAAAGCTTTCATAGCTTCAATATTTGCTTTTTCTACTGATGAATATAATATATTTTTATCTATATTATTATCCTGGTTTTTGAAATTGTTCGTTTCCAGAATAACTTCAAATTCTGGTGTTTCTAACCATTCAGCATCAGGTCTGTTTTTCCTAGCTTTAGCACGTCGGGATACATCATCATGATCTACACAAATATCTTGAATTGCTAGATAAACTTGCGCTTTTCCTGTTTCTGGCCTTTGTGATTTATCGTAGGTGAAAATTAAGCGACTAGCACTATTAATTCTAGCTTCCCATACTCTTTTGTTTATTCCTTTCAGCTTTTTTACCCGCAACCCACTATTAAATTTTTGCTGTTTCAGTGTTTGAATACATTCCCATACTCTCTTTTGCAAATTACTTCCTATTTCTTTTCGGAGAAACTCAACTATATCGGGGTGTAAAACTGCAGGTAGTGACATACATTGACTTTTTACTCTTGCTTTTTAATTTTATAGATAGTTTAACACAATATTATTTTTCATATAATTTATTTAACATAGATTGATTTTTTCCTCGTTACTTTTTTTTTCTACAATTATTTATAACTACTATCAGTTCAGGTTTTCAGATAACAAATATTACTTCATTAATATTGTTTTTTATGCCTATATAGATGTATTGTATAGTACAGAAATATGTCCTTTTTTTTGTTAAGCATATTACCTGAGTTAAAGTTATTAAAAAATATGACATTTATTCTAACTAATGACGATGGAATTAATGCTCCGGGTATTAAAGCACTTTGGGAAGCTATCAATAATGCTGATTCGGCTATACCGTCTTTCGACAAAAGTATTATTGTTGCTCCTCAGGGACAATTCTCTGGTTGTGGGCATCAAGTTACTACTAACCGACCAATTAATGTGCAACGTTTGTCTGAAGATAGGTATGCGATCGCAGGTACCCCAGCAGATTGTACTCGAATTGCAATAACACATGTTAATACAAATGTCAAATGGGTGCTTTCTGGTATTAACTCAGGTGGTAACATGGGTTATGATACTTATGTATCTGGAACAGTAGCAGCAGTAAGAGAAGCAGCATTTTATAAAATCCCAGGAATTGCCCTTTCTCAATATCGTCAAGGGAAAAAGCCTGTGAACTGGGAAAGAGTAACTGGTTTAGCCAGAAGCGTATTAATAAATTTACTCAAGCGCCCTATTGAGCAAGGAGCTTTTTGGAATGTAAACTTCCCCTATTTAGAACCGGAAGCACCAGACCCGGAAATAGTATTTTGCAAAACATCTATCCAACCATTGCCAATAGCTTATCAGAAGGACGGAGAAGATTTTTCTTATACAGGAAAATATGAAGAACGCGATCGCACTCCTGGCACAGATGTAGATGTTTGCCTTTCTGGTAAAATTGCCGTTACAAAAATTAAACTTTCATAGATATTGCTGTATAGCTTAAACTATTGAAACATTATACCAATTTCATAAACTTAAAACTTCACTTATAAAAGTGATCTATCAAGCTTGAAGTCGAAGATATCAAGCTATGTGTAGTCTAACTTTAGGAAATTGGTATTACTGCTTCATAAAACTGATATAAAACATCATAATAAGTGATATTTTAATCTTTACTTCCTGCTTCCACTGAAGCTGTCGGCAGTTACTCATCCACAAGCATTAACGAGTATTCCTCAATAGTACCTCTCAAATTTATACTGGCGTTTAAATCTCAATAAAATAGATAAACCACACTCTGAGCAGTCATAAGCCCTTAGATGTAATAGCATATCTTGAAAATGACCCCAGTTTGAATAAGTCTTTGATGATGAAAAAAAACTGTCAACTACTACTAACTCCGAGCCCTACCATTGGCACTTGTATTCTAGTTGTCTGCGAAACTCATAAAAACCTTGGTATGCAATTGACTTGGCTAATTTTTGATCGTCTTTTCATATCGCTGTACCAAACATCCCACTAACCTTTAAGTCTTCAATGACAACAGCGCCGTGCTTTAAAACTTGCGTATGTTGTCAATTTATCAAGTGCATCTTTACGGATGTTTGCTAATTTTCCATGCAATTTAGGTATCTTCAACCGTGCTTTTTTCCAGTTATTAAAACCTATTTCTTTATTGTGAGGCCTTGCATTCTAGACAGTTTAGTTTCAAATCTGCGATCATATTTCACACTTTCCAATACTTCACCATCACTTAATGTAGCTAAAGTTTTCACTCCTAAACATACACCAACTACATCAGTTTTTTTTGATGTAGTTCTGCCATAAAATTCATAGCTACAGCTAATATACCAGTCAACTTTTTGTCTACTAATAGTGTTTTTTTTGTTGTTGCCTGTGCCAGGGCTCATAAGTTTTGACAATACCAATAAAAGGTAATTTGTGACTCCATCCGTTTAATTCTATTGGTTTTCCGCAATTATCAATGGTCCAAGAATCATACTTACCTTTTTTCTTAAATCTTGGATACTTACCTAACCCTTGTTTGCGAAGCATTCCGAAGGCAAAGAACCTCTTAAATGCTTCAGCTAAGTGGATGAAAACGTATTGATGAACTCTAGACGACAATTTTTTCATCTATAAAGTTTTGTCAATTCCGTCTTGGTCAAATCAAAAAAAACATGTAGTTTGTGCTATGTTAGTCTGGAATTTTCTCAAAAGGTTAGCAGTAAAAATAGGAAAAACTATGTACATAGTCAAACATGAATTACTCTCAGACTATTTGAGCTAAGAATTGAAGAAAACTACAATAAAATTCAGGGTTTCCAATGATTTTGTAAGCATTTTTTACTCTAGTGTTAATAATGGTAATTTTATTAAAGCGATCGCTATAAATTTGTAACCTTTGGCGGAGCATGGTGGCGGCAGCTACATTACTCTATTTAGCATACTCTATATATAGTATCTTTGCCTAAATTTTAAGTTTATAACTGTGATTTTCGGGTTGCCAGAAATAACTATCATATTATACTGCTTTATAATGTAAATTGTTAACTAAGTCAAAACTCCTCCCAAAGAAACCCCCTGACTCCACAGCAAGATTTTAACAACTCAAAGCTTTGATACTCTCCGTAATTTGAAGTAATTATTTCACATATGTATATATTTTAAAACTATTTGTAACATTCTTTTTTAATCCTTAGTATAAAAATACTTTTTCAGCAAACCGTATATAGAAAATGATCTTCTAAAATTTCCCCCTATTGATATTGATAGAAACTCTCACTATAAATTTCCGGATATTCCATAGAGGTTGAGTATGAAGAAAATAGATAGCCTATTTACCAATCTCTAAATCAATGTATCAATATATATTATCAACAAGTATTTTTATCAGTCCTGTTCTTATAGGACTGAACGCAATTCCAGAAACTACTAGTAACTTCACACATATACCACAACTAAAATCTGCGGGGCAAAGCCCTATACAACTTGCTGCTCACAAACTAGAGCAAGAAGACGTGACAGCAGGCACATCACGAGATACTAGAGACTAATAAACAAAAAACATAGTGAAAACTTACCTGTCGAGATAATAAACCAGGTGCTTTACCCTAATTATTATTTTTTTATCTCACGAAATTTCATTAATTAACCTAGTTTTTAATCACATCAAGTATGCCTGCTTTAGAGTGTTATAACAAGCAAGGTTTATGGAAGAGGAACGTCTTTTAGTATATCTATATGCTGTGGTTTTATTTGATAATAAATTAATTGTTCAATAGTTGTAAAAAAAACATCTCAGTTTTCTGTTTTAGTACTTGCCATCAAATACTGTAACCAATTTATTTGAAAACAAATATCTAGAGACTGTCTGGCTAGCGAGAGTTTTTTTGTTATTTTCTGCCAGCACAATACAACCATGATCTCATACTCCATAGTCATTCAATTAAACTGTTTTCACCACTTATTTTTCCTGTAATTATCTGAGTTCAATAGTTAGTCGTCGCTCCTGAATTTTAACTGTAGCGATCGCTTATATCATGCCCCTTTAAATACCCATCGTGTTGTAGAAAAAAAATCAGGGAGTTAGGAGCAATTTTTGTCTAAGGAAAAGCATTTTTATTATCACTCACTAATAAGACTTGATCTAAGCTTGTTCTTGTAAACACACCAAACCTTTCTTTGACTAATTGACTTTGAAGATGTCAGAAATAATTGGAAACTAAAGCTCTGAAATAATTTTCTGAAATTACTGATCACGTCAAAGGTTTGAATTTTGAAAATCTTACTTGCCCCTTTTGGAAGTGGTAAGGGTGGGAGTGAATTTCTAGCTTCCCTGAAACGGTATTAATTCTTGAGAAATTATAGTTAAATTAGATTGATAACACAGCTTTTTTCAGTTCTCAATATCTATAACTAATGACCTCGCAAAAATATAACTAATTCTTGTATTAAAGCATCTATAAAAGCATCAAGTGTCACATATCAGTTATCAGATGTTAAGTTTAAAAATCAACAAATTGACAACATCTGACTACCACATTCATTAATTTTAGCTCGTTAAACCTGAATAACTTTTGACTTAAATCATTTTCTATCTTTGCCTTCTTCCAACAAACCTCAAACCACAAAACCAACAAACCACCAAACCTACTAAAACTAAATAGATGAATAATTACTAATGATCATAATCTATAATATTAGATCATTCGTTTGTCTTGAGTAAAAATTTCAGAGGAAAACTCTCACTATTCATGACTATTGAGACACTATGAATTATTTTTCCCCTCAACATACCTCTGCCACATTTCCTCATAAGCCTTCTCCATCTCCAGGGTAAACTTTTTAGCATTCCACAACGGGGCAGTTTGCCTCGACTTTCTCAACTTCCAGGATATCTCCTGCCGCAACTTTTCATCTTTCCCTAACCTAATACCCCATTCCACATATTCTTCATCACTCCAAGCAATACCTTCAGTGATGCCAGTATTCATCATCATTGTATAACTATTGCGTGCGGCAAACTGTTGACCAACCCTTGTTACCATAGGGATGCACATCCAGAGAGTTTCTAGAGTGGTGGTAGCACCATTGTAGGGATAAGTATCTAAAACAATATCTGCAATACCTAAATTAGCTCGGTGAGTTTGTTCTAGACTGACCTCTTCTATCGGTATAAGACGATCGCTACTAATACCTTCTGACTCAGCAATATCGATCAATAATTCAGATAAAGTGTCTGAGTCACCTAAATTTTTAAATAAGAAGTAACTCTGGGGAACTTCCTTGAGGATTTTCATTTGCAGTCTGACAGTATCGGGATTATATTTATGACCTCTCTGAGCAGTAAAATAAACTACTGCATCACTGGGAATACCTAAATCTTCTCGTTTGATGCTAGGTACGTCTACCTCAAAACCATTTACAGCTAAATAAGTTTGAGGTAGACGCCAAATTTTATGGGGGTAATAGTCTTGAGCATTTTCTGGCAAAACATAAGGATCGGCGATAAAATAATCAACAGTTGGTATTCCTGAAGCATCCCAACCTAGCCATGTTACTTGAATTGGTGCTGCCTTCATTGCCATAATTGAACAACTATTAGTTAATGTTGTACTATCTAAATCAATTAAAATATCTATTTCGTCTTCATAAATATCTTCTGCCATTTCTGTACTGACAATACCGTAAACATGAGCTTTTGTAGCTTGATTAATATACCACTGTTGTAGAGAATCATTGCGATTTTCTGCCCCCTGTAAATAGGCATAAATTTCATATTTTTCTCGATTGTGATATTTAAATAGCCATCGGGCAATCCATCCTACAGAATGTTTTCTTAAACAATGGGATAAATACCCGATTTTTAGAGTTTTTTTTGTCGGATGTATTTGTTTTTGTGAGAATAACTTCTGATGATATTTATTGATTTTTTCAGAACAAGCTTTTGCTAAATTCAGTTGACATAGCTCTGCTACCTGAGTGCGGATTTTCATGTTTTTTTCTGGGCAATCTCTGGCATAGGGGAAGAAAAAAACAGAACTATACAAACGTATCGCTGCTCCGGCAAGTTCTTGGGGAGATTCTGTAATCAGAGATTGTAATAGCTTTTCTTCTTTTTCAACAGCTTCTTGAACTTCTTTGTCACATCCTTTTGACGCTATTAAAGAACGACAAACTAAATAATAATCTATAACTTTTTCAAAGGTTTTTTTTGATAAAGCAGAACTCTTTTGGGCATACTCAATACCTAGATCATACTCTTTTAAGTCTGTGCTAAATTGCGCCATAGTTCTCAAGACTTCCTTATTCTCTGGCACAAAATTCAACAATATTTCTGTATATTTTCTGGCGACTCCTACTTCTGCAAAGGAGTAAGCAATCTGATATATGGGTGGTATTAAACAACTAACAAGCGCAGGTTTATCCTCTATTTTTTCTGCAACAACTGAGGCAAATTCTATAGATGATAAGTTGATGGGGTCGTATTCCATCAGATCTCTTAATAGATATAGCAAGAAAGTTTGATCAAGTTCTTGAGCCCTGCTATTTTCTAGTTGTTTAATAACTTGATATTCAGTCAATTTATCTGCTGTATAGTTTTCAATAGTAATAGACAAATAAATTAAATGCAATAAATTATGAATATCAGTGGGGTTAATTTCCCGAGTGTGTTGTCTGATGAGCCAAGAAACAGAATAATTTTCTGCTGTTGCTTGTCTATTTGCTTCTGTTACCAATACCTGTACTAATTTTTCTGTCCACAGCTCAATCTCTTCTGTGTCTCCATCCACCATACCTAATAACCAGGTTGTCTGTGCCTCCTGTTCTTTTCCTTGCAATAGTAAAATTAAACCTAACTGCCAGTAGTATGATTTGCATTCAGGATCAGCGTTTATTGCTTGCTTATAAAAATTTGCTGCTTTTGCATAATTTCCATTTCTGAAACAAGCATCAGCTTCTTCTTGCCAAGATTCCATATTGCCGAAAGTATTTTTGGGAAGCATATTACACAATTAAACTTGATTTTTATACAAAACAGGGCCTTGGTGATTTTGGCTATGGCCTTGCATTAACACTAATCACCTAACTATTAACCGAAAAGCATTTTATACTTAGCTAAGTTTAGTTATTATAGCTTGGCTCACCAAAACTAAAAATAGATAGTACTGAATGTACTACCTATTTTTAAGTTTACATTTTTATTAGTCAAGTCTTCTTGAAGTATGAGATATACTTCCCACGTTTGTGGTATGGACTTTAATACCACTGTTTATTATCTTGATGAATTCTCCTGGCCATGGACCAATAGTATAGGGTGGGTAACAACCCAGAGACCAAGATAATAGTAGATTTCTTACGCCCTCTATGGCAGAACTAAAACCAGTACAGAATACAAGGACAAGTAAACCAACCTAATGAGTTAAAATTCTCAGTCTTTGAAAAAAGTACAGGTTTCAGCCTTTTAGAGCGGATACAAACAAGTCTGAAGATTATGCCAGAGACTATAAGGACACTGTGAAGCCTCCTGTATCAGCACATTTAGTTGCAGTAGCAGTAGGAGCGGTTTGATTAGTTGCGGCATCTTTTGATTGATCCCCACTCTCACAAAGGGCGGTTTCGGAAGTCAGGGCTCCAGATGCTTGAGTCAGATATATTAGACCAGCATAATATTTCAAACCCTGTGCAGCGTTTTTGGTCCAAGCATTTACTCCACCTGCGCCGGCTGTAGTTCCTACAAGTTCATATGTGTAATTGTTAGTTCCAGTTCTGATACCTAGGCCAAGCTTACCTATGTCGGCTATGGCAGTTATAAACGTACCTTTCTCTGCATAATAAGCCTGCTGGCCCTTAGCTATAGAAGCTATATATTGCTTCGCTTCAGACTGCTTGGCCTTATTAGCTTGGTTCAAGAAAGAGGGCAATGCAATGGCGGACAAAATACCGATAATGATAATAACCACCAACAATTCAATTAGGGTAAAGCCCTCTTCTTTTCTTTTCTTAGCAACGTGCTGTAAAAACTTAGCCTTAAATTCAGTTTTCATTTTTTCTCCTAATAAGGTTTTAGGTTAACATTTTGTTTTCTTGAATCTAACATACCCACATTGATCAAATTTCATATCACCCTCCAAGAAATTTTTTTTTCAGAGATATGTAAGTACCATTTATCAAGGCTTTTCGAGATTTTATCAATTATGGGAGTAAAAGATGAGGAAGACTAGGGGGGATCTAAAGCTCTAAAAGCACATACAAAAACGGACTTAAAGTATCCAATAACTCCGTAACGTCCTCCCAGGCACTTTCCTCGTCTATAGGTTCCAGAGTAGTAGGGTCTAATGGCTTACCCTTAAACAACCGATCTACTAAAGATTGGACATTACAAACTCCATCCCACAGATGCAGCATACAAGGAGCAATACTACTATCTACACTAATAGGGGACAAAGTAGGTAACTTAACATAAGGTTTAGGTTAACATTTTGTTTTCTTGAATCTAACATACCCACATTGATCAAATTTCATATCACCCTCCAAGAAATTTTTTTTTCAGAGATATGTAAGTACCATTTATCAAGGCTTTTCGAGATTTTATCAATTATGGGAGTAAAAGATGAGGAAGACTAGGGGGGATCTAAAGCTCTAAAAGCACATACAAAAACGGACTTAAAGTATCCAATAACTCCGTAACGTCCTCCCAGGCACTTTCCTCGTCTATAGGTTCCAGAGTAGTAGGGTCTAATGGCTTACCCTTAAACAACCGATCTACTAAAGATTGGACATTACAAACTCCATCCCACAGATGCAGCATACAAGGAGCAATACTACTATCTACACTAATAGGGGACAAGGTGGGTGACTTAACATAATGACTAATCTCAAAAGGCTTATGGTTATTGATACAGTTAATTAAGTCTTCCTTAGTTTGAGAATTTCGCAACTGGGGATGAAGTTGTACCCTGGCCCTTTCCCAGTCAGAGTCAGTCCATTCTACAACAGGGAGAAAAGGCAGAGCTTGTTGAGGATGGCCACACCAAAAGTCCAGCAGACGGTGCATAGACTGTAAAAGCTCAAATAAATGGAGTCGTTCTTCCAAAGAAATCTCAGACAAGCCCACTGCAAGAAAAACTGGCAAATCATCCTCATTTTCAAACAAATCCAAAACCTCCCACTGTCGCCATTTGAGCATACTAATAAACTCTAAATTCGCACTTTTTAGAGCAGCAAAAACTTCCGGGATAGTATAGCCTTTATCCCCAAGCAACAAGTAATTCGACAGTAACCATTGTGCATCTTTTGCCCTTTCTGGATTCCAAACTTTTTGCTTAAGAATAATTGAGTCTTTCAAAGCATTCATAGTTTTTCGTGCGGCCTCCATCTCCATTTCTCCAGGATTTTCATTCATTAATCCCATCATTTGGAGCGTTTCCTGTAGCCGAAAATAATAGTGGCGTTGGAAGGAACTATGGAGATTTGTTCTAATAATTCCATCAGGTTTTAAAACAGCTTTCATAGCCTTCAAACCGACCACTATATCAGGTAATAAATACAGAGCTTCATCATTATTAATATAGTCAAATTTTAAGCCTAAGCTTGGCAATTCTTCTATAGACAAAACATGAAATTCAGCATTATCAAAACCATGATATTGGAGACGTTGACGAGCTAATTCTACAGACTTTTCGGAAATATCAATACCGACTATCTTTGCTCCCGGATTTGCCTCTGCTAAAACTAATGACTTATAACCACTGCCACATGCGGCATCTAAAATCATTTTACCTTTTGTTTCTATTACCTTTTGATTTCTCAGATAATATGGAGTAATAAAATTATGAAGAAAAAGTAATTCATAGTCATCTTTAGGAGACTTTTCTACAGGAATTTTAGGATAGGGTAGTCCATCAAATTGTTGACGAATTTTTGCTTGTAATTCTGATTCTGAATTGTTCATATTGACTTGATTAGTAAGGCTGAGTTATAAGTATAGTTATTTTGTATCCTTTGTAAAAAAAAGCCCTTGCCCGAGGATAGTTACCCTCTTTTTAAGGCAGTAGGGAGAACCCAACTTTCCATTGGTATAAAATTTAATCATTAAACATTGTAAACTATGAATAATCAAACTGGGTTTATCCTCAAAGTTCTAATGCTTTCTGGGGGACTTTCCCTAGTCATCAAATATGGTGGCCCTTATCTATCCATTCCCTCCACGGCCATTAATGCTCTAATTCCTGTGCTTATGTTTCCCATAGTTGTAGGGATATTATTGGGGTGGCGACTTTGGCAGCAAATTGAAAATGTAGAGTAACAGAATGGTTGAGGCCATAAGGTGCTAATTCCACAAGGTCTTAAATATTTGTACTTCATATACTTGGAGTTTGCTATGTAGCATATCTCAATAATTAGGAAGCGATCGCTCAAATAAAAACATCAAATATCAAGTTTATTTCAACTTCCAAATCATAATTTTTTCGACATTACAGTTTAATAAAATCAGGGGTATTTTGAGTCACGAAAATTAAACTATAAGCTGGAGCGATCGCTAGATTTTTTTTGACGATAAAAACCCAGAATTAGACCATAAATTTCTGAGATATTTTTATAAGTAAAAAAATTAAAATATTAAATATTTGTACCTCATGTACTTGGAAATTGCTATATAGTAAATCCCAATAATTAATAAGCGATCGCTCAAATAAAAACATCAAACATCAAGTTTATTTCAACCTCCAAATCAGAATTTTTTTTCGACATTACAGTTGAATAAAATTAAGAAAATTTTGAGTCACGAAAATTAAACTATAACCTGGAGCGATCGCCAACCTAGTCTTTTTATTAGCTTAAACCGACTTCTTGACTTATAAACATAATTAGAATATATTAATTCATATATTTGCAACCTATACTTTAACTCTAATTCCTGTGAACCTAGGTAATTGGATTGGTATATTTACCATCCTCACTTCTATATACATATTGTGGCAAATTCGTCAATTATTATTGTTAGTATTTACTGCAATGGTAATCGCTACCACTCTTAATAAACTATCCAGAAAGCTCCAAAGTTTAAAAATCAAACGTTCTCTAGCTGTATTAATATCCGTCAGCTTATTTATTTTACTAATTGTCACCTTTTTCTGGGTAATTGTTCCCCCTTTAGCAGAACAGTTTCAACAACTAATCACTATTGTCCCCCAGGGAATTAACAAATTAAATGACTGGTTGAATATACTTAGAGATCAATTACCAAATCAACTGAAAGAACAATTACCAGATATTGATATTAATGAAATTATTCCTCAACTACAACCAATACTTAATCAATTAATTAATAATGCTGGAGAATTTGTTGGTAATACTTTTGGGATATTTCTGAGCTTACTACTAACCTTTGTATTAAGCATGATGATGTTAGTAGATCCAATCTCTTATCGTCAAGGGATGATCAAATTATTCCCCTCTTTTTATCGACAACGAGTGAACTTAATTTTAGATAATTGTGAAATAGCCTTAGGAGGATGGGTACTTCATTCTTTATTGAAGATGAGTGTAGTTACTTTACTCAGTTTTATAGGTTTATCTATATTGAAAATTCCTCTGAGTTCTGCTCAAGCGGTTTTAGCAGGGGTACTAACCTTAATACCACATATTGGACTAATTATCAGTATAATTCCTCCAATGGTGATCGCTCTTTTATATTCACCCTTAAAATCTGCTTTAGTTTTACTAATTTACATTCTCATTCAACAAATTGAACATAATATTTTGAATCCTTACTTCATAGTCAAAAAAGTATCTTTGTTACCTGCGATCACATTAATTTCTCAAGTATTCTTTGCTCATTTTTTTGGTGTTTTAGGGCTTGTACTAGCCTTACCTTTAACAATTATTTGTCAAGTATGGGTCAAGGAATTATTGATCACAGATATTCTTGATAACTGGCAACTTGAAAATATTCCTCCTCAAAGATAGCATATTAATGCTTTACCTAAAAAAAAGCTCAAGTTCTAGAATCAAAAAATTGATTAGAGAATTGAAAAAAAAATATTCCCACTGCAAAAGCTGCCGCAGCAAACCCCAAGAGGGATAAGTGCAGTGAAACGAAAGGAGTAAGTTACCCTAGTCTAGTGCATCTGTTTTTTTGTTTCCGACTGCCCGCCCGCGACTAATTAATGAATAAAATGATACATACAGCCCTTTCCCATGTTATCAAATACAACCACAGAGGTAAGACACCGGCAGCAAGTGATTTCACCAAAAATCTGCTGTACCTATTCAAAAAAAACAACTAAAAACTCGCCCAATGAGCGAAGGAGGCTTTAACACAAATTCTTCAGTAAATATTTTTCCTTGTTCCTATCTTTCAACCCATCCTTTTTACCGCCTATTCTTTAAAACCATCAATAGATGAGAACAATTGCTGAAATTAACCACAAAATCTCCCAGAAAAAAGCTGTTGTCTGGACAATAACAGAACTCAAAGCCAGAATTACCGAAACAAGCATTACCCAAGCTGCAAAAGAAGTTGATGTAATTACAACTGGCGCTTTTGAGCCAATGGAGTCATCTGGAGCCATCATCAACTTGGGACATACTGATCCCCCCATCAAAATTCGCTCCTGTTGGCTAGATAGTGTCCCTGCTTACTCAGGCTTTGGAGCTGTAGATTTGTACCTTGGGGCAACTCAAATAGCTGAAGATACTGAAGAATTTAAAGAACGAGGTGGCGGCCATGTAATCGAAGACCTAATCGCAGGTAAACCTGTTCACCTGAGAGCAATTGGTCAAGTAACAGATTGTTATCCTCGAAGTACTTTTGAAACTACTATTACTCGTGAGACAATTAACCAATTTTATTTATTTAACCCACGAAATTTATATCAAAATTTTATAGTTGGTGTGAATGGTGGCGATCGCCCTCTGTTTACTTATCTTGGTCCTCTAATGCCCAACTTAGGTAATGCAGTTTATTCTAACTCTGGTGCTATTTCCCCATTATTCAATGACCCAGACTTAGAAATAATTGGTGTTGGTACCCGGATATTTTTGGGTGGTGGTATTGGGTATATCACTTGGGAAGGTACTCAGCACTTTCCCCTACAAAAACGTCTTTCTAATCGAACCCCTATTGGACCTGCTGCGACTTTAGCCTTAATTGGAGATGCCAAACAAATGCAACCTCAATGGGTGCGTGGTTGTTATTTTAAAAATTACGGTCCATCAATTATGTTAGGTGTAGGAATTCCTCTACCCGTTTTGAATGAAAAAGTAGTAGCTAACTGTTCTATTCAAGACCAAGATATTGTAGCGCCAGTTGTAGATTTTTCTATTCCCCGGCGGGTGCGCCCAACTTTTGGTCTAGTGAGTTATGCTCAACTCAAATCTGGTCGGATAAAAATAGAGGGCAAACTTGTGAGGAGTGCCCCCCTTGCAAGTATCTTTCTATCTCATCAAATTGCCTTGGAGCTAAAAGAATGGATCGAAGCAGGAGAATTTACTCTAACTGAATCAGTTGCTCAACTTCCGATGGATCGAACTTTCTTACCATTTCTGGAACGTTAAGTTCTCCACAAAAAAAACCGGCATTTTCCTAAACTTTACTGAAAAAATTAATTCCCTTGCTCACTTGAGTTTTGATTTCTTTTAATTGGTTTAGGAAGAGGTTCTTTACGAATAGGAATTGAACTTGTTACATAATTATCACTTTTGTGAGAAAACCCTTGTGAATAACTACTTTTTCTATAATTATCTCTATTATTAAATGTTCTTTTGTCCTTTGATATAAATTGGCGACGATTATTTAAAAACAGACTACCAATATCATTAGCATATTGAATAACAAGAGATGTATTCTGGCGCTGAATATGTAAATCCCAGAAATGATTCAATGGGCGATCGCCTAAATTCCCTTTAAGTTTCAGCTTAAAAAACTTAGAAGTTTCTTCACCTTTGCGGGCTAATTGTTGTACCTTAACTACTACATATTCTTCCTCTTGAGATTGATAAATCACTTCTCCTCGAATAGAAAAATAACCATCACCTAAAGTAACTAAATCATCTATCTCAGTTTCCGGACTAGGAAAAACAGTACTTGGTTGAGAATTATCTATATTTTCTGATACTTCTGGTATTTCTTGACTTTGGTTATCTTCAACGGTGGGAGAAATACTTAGAGATGAAGTTGTTTGTTGCTGTTCTTCATTTGTTAATTCAGTAGAGAATTTTGCCTTGGTTCCTAGAGTTTCTGGTTCCCATACCCCCATAATTTGAATATGTAGGTCATTATTTTCTTGTCTGGTACGAGGATAAACTACCCAGAGATGATCTGACTCTAGATCTAAATGATTTTTTAATAGACTCATTACCCGGCCTAACAATACAGCATCTATTTCTGAATCATCTGGTGTTCGTAGGCTACCTCGTGTAAATTGTTCTGTAGAAGGTTGATAACGACCTCGAACTAAACCTATGGCCCGGTACTGTTGGGGTTCGCTAGGGGGAGCAATTGGATGTTGTCGTACAGTGGTAATATTATGAGTCAGAGTATTAGTTGTAGTTTCTTCCTCGTAGTTAGATTTAGCAAAATTTAATGGTTTCGTATCTGTCACAGCTAAAGTATTAGTATTATTAGTCTCTTGATCCTGTTCTTGGGCCATATCTATGCCTGAAAATTCATTTATTGATTTCACAGAGGTATCATAACTTAAAGCATTAGTTTTTCTAGGAAGACTTTGCTTAATATCTGGTTTATTAATAGCTTGCTCATTGGGATAGGCCTTGTGATCTGTTGTAAACTTATTTGTTTTGTGAGAGTGGTTAACAGAATAATTCATAACAACTCCTATGATCAGAGATATATACCGTGTGAGAATTTAGACAAATATAATCAATAATCTATACAAGAATTATAGTCTTAGATTAAAAAAAAAGTTAATGTTATGGCAGTCCTCAGGGCGGTTAGAAGATTCTCATCCCTCTCAAATTTAGTTCGTGCTGCAAATTTAACTTCTAAGTTCTGACTCTTGCTATAAATTCTCTAAAACAGAACAATAACACGGTTCTTTTGAACTTAACTGTTAATACCGATCAAAATTTTATAAAAATTGGATTAATTAATTTAAACTAAATTTTATAGTAAACAAAAAAGAGCATAAATTATCTACCGAAATAATTAGTGAAAATCAAAAAATTATTTTAGAGGCATAATATCTATTTTGACTGGTTAAAAACCTTAACCTACCCCCAACTGCAAGAGAAGTGGGGAAAAATCAACATGGCTCATTAGATTAAAGCACTCAAAGAATTTATAAAAAAAACTGTATGAATGATTTAAAATTATAAAATAGTATATAATTATAGCATTAACCCATAAGAATTGCTATAAGTCCTTTATTATCAGAAGGAGCATTTAAGTATAAATTGGGGTTTAGCCAAGAAGAAAGAACCAGTAGTCAGATTGAAAGTTTTAGTAGCGCAGAATTTAAGATTGCCCTGATCAGAACTTTATAACTGGAGTCGAACAACTGTAGCTAAGAAAAGATTGATTTCCTAAGTAGGCCTGGAGATTTAGGCCAAGTTAAATGTCCACTCTGAAAAACAGGAACAAGGCCAAATTGGACAACTTACTAATTTGGTCCACACTCCAAAAGTGGTCTTTGTTTTGAGAAGATTATTTCTTTTGTTGAAATCTAATTGTGTTGATTGATTTTCTAGCTTAACTTAGTAAAGTGATGGTTAAGTAAGGCTAAAACCTATGTTAAGGTGGGGAGAATTTAATCCAATGGTAGAAAAAAATCGTGGTTTTTTGATGACGGTGGTGGTACTGCTAATAATTGCTTTCTTAGGGTTTTCTCTATCTCCATTGTTAGGAGGATTATTAGAGGCCAATCAACAAAATAGTCAATCAACTCCATCGCCAAATCAGACATCTGTAGCAGATAAAGAAGCAGATTTACTCGCACAAGCACGGGGTTATGAGTTAGTTTTACAAAGGGAGCCAGATAATTTAACTGCACTCCAAGGGCTTTTACAAGTCAAGTTGGAGTTGATTCAATCAGGTAAGAGTAATATTGAGGATATTTTATCCCCACTAGAAAAGTTGTCTGAACTAAATCCTAGTAGTACAGATTATAATGTTTTGCTAGCTCAGGCTAAGGCATATACAGGCGATCGCGAAGGTGCTGCTCAAATTTATCGTTCTCTTCTGGCCATCAAGCCTGGTGATATCAAGGCTTTGCAAGGTTTAGTTAGTTTATTGTTGGAACAGGAACGCCCTGAAGCTGCTATTGGTTTGTTGCAAGACACACTTAAAGCTGCTCCTGTTAAAAATCAAGTAGAAGCTGGAAGCATTGATATAGTATCTGTGCAGTTGATTTTAGGACAGGTTTATGCTCAACAAAAACGCTACGAGGAAGCGATCGCTGTTTATGATGAAGCAATTAAGCTCAGTTCTAAGGATTTTCGGCCTATTTTGGCTAAGGCCATTATATTACAAGAGCAAGGTAATACTGAAGCTTCTCAAGAACTTTTTAATAAAGCAATAGAAATAGCTCCTGCAGGATTTAAGGATCAAATTAAGCTAAAAGCATCAGCTAATGACTCTGAGGCACAGGCATCTCCAGAGGCAAATTCTACTGAGACTGAAAAACAAGAATAATTTTATTCTCTAGATAGACAAAAAAAAGGGTTTCAAGCCTGCCCCTTCTGGGGCGACTTTTTCAAAGATGGGGGGAGACTCATCAAAATATGTTTTTTATTTTTTGGTTGTGATACTATGTCCGGGTAAATAATTAGATTTTAGTATAAAGAAGGTACTTATAGATTTTTTCCCTATATCTACTCTAACCATGCTACCGGAGATGATATGACTAGACTTGAAGAAACAGGAATATTTGGTAATAAAAGAGAAAAAAACGTAGATTTTAAGAGCTATTTATAGTAACCATAACTGAGGGTTGGCTGAAAAAGTCTGTTATTGAGAGGATTGAAAAAATTCCCATTACCAATAAAAAGAGTTTTTTTGAACTAATAGGAAAAAATTTGGTTTTCTATAGATTTTTGCTATCTGGGCTAAACGACTAGATAAATATGAGCAAATAAATAGTTAGCCAAGAAGTCGCAAATACTCAACCTTAATGCAAATATCCATTGCCAAATTTAAGCCCGCATCTAATGCTTTATTTGCTGACTGCCAATTTGTAACTCCTAGCTGAGTCCAAATAGTTTTGGCGTGGATAGCGATCGCAGCTTCTACTATTTCTGGCAAATATTCAGAACGGCCGAAAACATTAACAATATCAACAGGTTCAGGAATATTTTGTAAGGTAGCATAAGTAGGTTGACTATCAATTTCTTTAACTATAGGATTAACTGGATAAACTTTGTAACCTACCTCTCGTAAAAACTGAGCAATTTGATAGCTAGTACGCTCCGGTTTTTCCGAATTATCCACTATAGCAATTATTTTCGAACTTTTCAATATATCTCGCTTTAAACGATCATTTCTATTCAAATTTGCCATGACTTTTCCAAGAAATACGGGACTATCAATAGAACTATGTTAAAATATAAATATAACCTGATATTTTCCTCTAAATGAAGTTGTATTTTAATGTTCTTATATAATAAAAAATCTTATTTTATTTATTAGTCATTGACTGACTAATAAAATAACCCAAAAGTAAAAGGCCTAGTATATGGTCAGAGAATTGTTCTCCTTTTTTACAGTAACCCTAGGGATATTCTTCTCAATTATCAATCCCCGCTTCCTCTACATACACTATCTACCAGCACTTCAATGCAAGGATTTTTTTTGACTTTTGTCGCTGTTGTTCATCTCTGTGTTGATAACCATAAGTTTTTTTAGGAGTAATTCCCATTTTTTTTTCAGGGGATCGCTCACATTCTACTGCCTGAGTTCCTCTCCCCAGTGACTATCATGCTTGCTGAAACTCTCGGAATTTTTCTAAGTCTTTGATTTTCAGCTTACATCCTTTCTGAAATTCTGTCAAAGCTTTACAGCCTCCTATTTCTTTTCTGCCCTTGAGCCATCCACCTAAAATATTTCTACTGATGCCAAAATTCCAGCTAACTTCGCTCTGGCTTTGGCCATTATTAAAAGCCTTGATCGTTTTTTGTTGCAAATCATGACTTAAGGATGCTAGCATCGGGTATCTGGTTATCTACTCTATTATTTTCTCTTCTATTCTACCTTAACCTTCTCATATCTTGCCTCGTAATGCTATATTAATCGTAAATAGTCTCATAATTGCTTACTAGCTAGTCTAATTAGTCGAGTTAATAATATCAAATCTTGGGTTGACAAATTAACTAAATATGTTCCAATTTTTGCAATGAATATGGAGTTAGCTAGGTTTGATTTTCAAAAGATTATTAATTCAGAAATTCAAGGCAAAAAATATCAAATTGGTGAGTTATTTGGATATGAAGTTAGGCAATAAGAAATTCAAAAAGTTTAATTATACTTACGTCTATTGTGGAACAAAAGAAGCCATATTTAATTGAAACAATTTTTATCTAAGGTCTCATGGTGATATTGATAGAGTATACAATTGAGTTCTAATTTGTGTGAAGTGTAATCAAGCTAAAAGTGCTAAATTATCTGCTCTTCTTTCTATTAAATAAACTATTATTCTTAACAATGACTGTGAGTAGATTAGGAAAGTTCTAAATTTTAAGGATAAAAGTAATTTATGATGCTGGTTGCTTTCTTCCTAACACTAAAAGTAATTTATAATTTTGGGTCTCCAGCAACTATTTATTGATGAATAAACCAATTAATATTTTTGAATATGAGTCTTTAGCACCAAAATATTTATCTCAAATGGCGCTAGATTATTATGCTAGTGGTGCATGGGATGAAGTTACTTTACGAGATAACCGTACTGCTTATGAAAAATATAAACTTCGACCTCGGATGTTAGTAGACGTTAGCCAGCGAAATTTAAGTACAAAAATTTTGGGGCAACTTATGAAAATGCCGATTTTAATTGCCCCTATGGCTTTTCAATGTTTGGCGCACCCAGAAGGAGAGTTAGCAACAGCAAGAGTAGCAGCAGATCATGGTATAACAATGGTATTAAGTACCATGTCAACAAAAAGTTTAGAAGATGTGGCATTAGCGACAAATGTCCCACAAAGTCTGTGGTTTCAACTCTATGTACATCGCGATCGGTTTCTGACTCGAACTTTAGTTGAAAGAGCTAAAGCAGCAGGTTATCAAGCACTATGTTTGACAGTTGATGCGCCAGTTTTAGGTGTTAGGGAACGAGACCGAAGAAATCAATTTACTCTACCATCTGGCCTGGAGTTAGCTAATTTAACATCAATGGCAAATTTAGAGATTCCTGAGACAGAAGAGGAGTCTGGGTTATTTGCTTATGTTGCTAATCAATTTGACCCAGCTCTTACCTGGCAAGATCTTGAGTGGTTACAGTCGTTAACGTCATTACCTGTAATAGTTAAAGGAATTTTACGGGGAGATGATGCTGTTCGAGCAGTTGAACATGGGGCCAAAGGAATTATTGTTTCTAATCATGGAGGTAGACAGTTGGATGGAGCGATCGCTACTATTGATGCTCTCCCAGAAGTAGTTGCAGCGGTAGGAAATAAAGTTGATGTGTTGATGGATGGTGGTATCCGTAGAGGTACAGATATTCTCAAAGCTTTAGCATTGGGAGCAAAAGCAGTTTTAATTGGGCGTCCGGTTTTGTGGGCCTTAGCGGTGAATGGAGAAACTGGGGTACATCATTTGTTGGAGCTATTACGTAATGAATTAGATGTGGCTATGGCTTTGAGTGGATGTGCTAAGGTAGAAAATATAAATCCTAGTTTGGTACGTTAATTCAGAAAGTAAAACTTATATAGAGATTTTTTTTGTTGATATAAGGACTAAAAAAATGAACAAATCTAAACTTGTTAATAATTCGAAAGTAAATGAAACTAGAAATACAGGTATAGCTTACCTTTTATGGTGTTCCTCTTTTTTGGGTATTTGTGGATTACATAGATTTTATTCAGGAAAATATTTCACAGGCCTTATTTGGTTTATAACTTTTGGTTTATTCGGAATAGGTCAAATTTTTGACTTATTTTTTATTCCTGGAATGGTAGAAGAGAAAAATCTTAAACTGCTGAAGAAACAGTTAGATTCTGGGGATGTATTTAATTACTTACCCCAGGAACAAATAGAAAAGATTTTAGACAAAAATCCTACCAAGTCAGACACACAAATTATTCTTGAATTAGCCAAAAAACATCCGGAAGGAATTTCAATAGCAGATTGTATAATTGCTACAAATAAAACAGTAGCAGAAATGAAAGATCTTTTAAAAAGCTTATATAAAGAGGGATTAGTAGAAATGGAAAATCACCCCGAAACAGGAGCAGTTATTTATAAAGTTTTTTAAAAAAAAAATATGTAATACTAAGGGTAAAAAAATAATCTTACAAATAATCGGGAAAATCAATAAATATCTAATAAGATTTATCTTTAATTAAAAAGGAATCTTTAAAATAATATCATAATATTTTAACTATTTATAGGCTTAAAAGCTAGTTAAAAGCTATATATAAAAGTCTTGTTCCTAACTAACTGAATAATACTTTAACTCAAAGAGAACGCTGATTAATAAGAGATAGAAGTATCGTGGGAGGGTAGCTTTGACTAAACTTTTGGTTAATAACTTATTCAGCCAAATAATTTTTAACTTGATGTCCTAGGTGACAAAGTTTGTGCCTACCAAAAATACTTAGTGAGTGATGGTAAGTAAAATTAATTAATATAGCATTCTAGCAGTTAGCTAAAAAATGCTGAGAACTAACTGCTGAGAACTAACTACTAATAACTAACTACTAATAACTAAATGCTTACCATCTAAATTTTTGAAAAATCTTTTTTCTTTTCTACCAATAAAGCTTTAGCTTTTGTCCGCATTTTAGCATGAGATACTACTCCTTCATAAGCATAACGATTATAACCATTATTAACAATTAATTCTTCTAAATAACGGACTCTTTCTGCTGTCTCTGGGTGAGTAGATAACCAAGCAAGAACACCCATATCTTCTTTCCCTTCATTAAGAGTAACCATCAGATTTCTTACCCCATCTGCAGCATAACCTGCTGATACTAAAATTCTGGTTCCTAATACATCTGCTTGACGTTCCATTTTTCGACTATAGTTAAGCACAATTAAATTACTAACTGTAGCCCCAGCATAAGGAACATATTGCACCACGCTATTAATTAAATTACCTTCAGACATTAACTTAAATCCATGGGATAATACAGTATGAGCTAGTTCATGAGCAAGTAAACCTGCTAATTCTGCTTCTGATTTAGTTTTAAATATTGCTCCTAAATTCAGAAATATTTGCCCCCCTGGTAAAGCAAAAGCATTGAGGTTTTCATCATTGACTATATAAAAATTATATTCAAATTCATTTCTACCTGTCATATCTGCAAGTTTTTTGCCCATGTTATTGACATATTTGATAATTTCTTCATCCTCAACTATAGGTAAATTTTTTTGAGCATAATTTGCTATGGTTTTGCCAATTCTTGATTCTCCTTGGAGCATCATTGCTGTTGTTTGAACTGCATTTATAGCCGCAAATGGATTACCAGTAATAGCTACACCTAATGCTCCAGTCACAACATTAGCAATTGTATTTCTTCTTAATCTTGATTTAAGCTGAGATTGAAATTTTTTTCTATAGGTTTCTGCTAATTGATTAAATTCATCAAATTGGGAATTTTGGGTGTTCATTAAAGCAAATTGTTGAGCAGATAAACTTGCTTCTAACCATTTTTTATCATCTGCTAGAGCAGTAATTGTTGCTTTAATTAATTCTGGTTCATTGGGATATAAACCTGTTGCTTGATGTAAGACTTCTAAGGCTAATTCTGTTTGTTCATCAGCTTTTAAATTTTCTGCTAGTTGAATATGGGCAGGAATAAATTCAGGATACTCTTTAACTAATAATTGTAAAGATATAAATGTCTGAGTTTCAATATTTTTGACTAAACCTTCCTGTGCTTGTCGCCAATATACTTGAGCAGTTATGGGTAATTCTGTAGGTTCATATACTGCTTGAGGACGATCAAGTTGGAGTTCAATATCTCCAGTAAATGGTTCTTTTACTTCTCGATAAAGTTTTTCTGCTGCTGCTTTTTCTCCTGCTAAATAAAGTCTGTCTGCTGCTGCTAATTTTTCCTCTTGTGTTTGAGGCTTAGAGTTAGTAGAAAAAATTTTTTTTGACTGAGAATTTTTCGGTTTTTTTTCTAGATTAGGGATTATACTTTCGGTTACTAAATGTGAATCAAGCCGGTAATAATCTATATGTATTGGGTTTTGTTTATTCACCCAATTTAGGGAAGCTAATTTTTTATTATCAGTATTTAACTGGAGGTAATATGACTGGGAATTTCTGGGTTTATTTTCTAGAAAATTGATCTCTGCTAAGGCTAAGTTTTGCTGGGCAAATATGCTGAGTATAATTGTGATATAATTTAGTAAGGGTTTCATAATTTTACATATTTTTTAAATTTTCAAAACATTTTTTTTGTTAAAAATATTATTAACTATTAAAAAACTAGTTGGATAATTGCTTTTTCTATACTTTATAACAACTGGAAGCCCTATAAATACCTTTATCCCAAATAATAATGCTCTGTTTGTTTTGGATATGTTTGATTAATTACGAAATAAAATTAATAGTCTTCTCTGTATTTATTTTTGGATAATCAAAGGGTGATAACAGTTTTTCTTCAATAATTAATTATACCATAATCAATCTGTTTTTTGAATCTATTTTTGAGATGAATATCAATTATAATATTTTTTTCTCCCTAAATATATCTACAAATATTTCCCAAAATTCAATAATACTTATCTAAAAAAAACTATTAATTGCTCTAAATATTGATATATAATTTTTATATTTTAGTCTATATTTACTTTTTTTTCATCCTATCAATATTATCCATTTCTCCTATATTTACATATTTTTTTTGTGTTTTACAAATACAGTGCTACTAATTTTTTAAATAGCTTTTAAAGCATATAATTAAGTCGTCACAATCTTAAATAAACTTACTCAAATTACTTTGCTAAAATTACTTTGCTAAAATTGCCTATAAATAGACTAAAAATTAATGATATTTTTCCAGCAAATAGGGAATAGATTTGGAGACAATAGGAATAAATGATCAATTATTTCTATAGAATAATTCATTTTCTTTTTTATTTTTGGAGATATCTATTCTAGTTAAAATAATCTCGCACAATCTTGATAATTCTCTCGGAGGCATGACCATCACCGAAAGGATTAATTGCCATTGCCATCTTTTTATATTTAGCATTATCACTCAATAATTCTTCAGCAACAGCCACAATATTACTAGAACTAGTCCCAACAATTTTAGCTGTTCCAGCTATTATTGCTTCTGGTCTTTCCGTTGTTTCTCGTAATACTAAAACAGGTTTACCTAAACTTGGAGCTTCTTCCTGTAAACCCCCAGAATCAGTTAGGATTAAATAACAATTTTTAATTGCCCCTACCAACTCACTATAATCAAAAGGTTCCTCTAAAAATATTCTTGGATGACTCCCTAAAATTGCTTTTAAAGGTTCCCTAACTGTGGGATTTTTATGCAGAGGTAAAACCAAAGCAGTATCAGGAAATTTATCTAAAATTTGCAGAAATGCTTGAGCAATTTCTTTTAAAGGTTCCCCCCAATTTTCTCGCCGATGAACTGTTGCTAATATTACCCTATATTTTAACCAATCTAAACCATCAATATGACATATAGCTTGAGATTTTGCTACCTTAAGTAAGGCATCAATTACCGTATTTCCTGTTTGATAAACTTTTCCTAATACTCCAGATTTTTGTAAATTTTCCACAGCTAAAGTTGTAGGAGCAAAATGCAATTGAGCTATCTGAGAAATTAAACGGCGGTTTACCTCTTCGGGATAGGGATTAAATAAATTATTAGTTCGTAAACCTGCCTCCAGATGACCGACAGGAATTTTTTGATAAAATGCAGCTAGGGCAGCAGCAAAAGTGGTACTAGTATCTCCTTGAACTAATACTAATTTGGGCTTTAACTGTAGGAATAATTCTTCTAGTCCTTGCAAACTTCGGCACATAATATCCGTCAATGTTTGTCTAGTTTGCATAATGGCTAAATCCTGGTTAGGATTAATATCAAATAATTTCATTACTTGGGCAACCATTTCTTTATGTTGACCAGTTAAAATTACCAGGGTTTTAAAATCAGGAGAGTTTTGAAAAAGTTGAATAACTGGTGCTAGTTTGATGGCTTCGGGGCGAGTTCCTAAGATAATTGCTATTTGGATCGGAATTTTTAGCATTTAAATTTAACTTTATATGTTTTGAGGCAATAATTATAATTATATAGTATTTTAGTCAAGTAGATATTCTATAACTAGAGAATATAGAGGTACTTATTACTGCAATTATCTCCCAAAAGTGAATCCTATATTTTATATTTCTGAAAGCTGAAAGCTAAGATTTAGTTGATTTATAATATTTTTATTATGAGTTTTTTTTTGCAGTTATAAAAAGTATAGCAATCCCATATTGGTCGCAACAGATATAATAGTAAGAATAACAGATCTAAGAAAAAGACAAAAAATGAATATTATAGATAAACTAAATGATTTTATTAATCAAACAAAAGAGTCTAAAGAAATTAAAAGGGCCTTGGCCGTAAAAATGACCTTGTCAGGAAAATCCTACCATGAAGTCAAAGAATTATTAAATGTTTCTCAC
>ENA-UENV01000008-UENV01000008.1-marine-metagenome-genome-assembly--contig:-NODE-8-length-71774-cov-189.927503_pt1 | contig 71774 bp, 44 predicted proteins | sample MGYA00237878_ERZ529328 | MGnify/ENA primary metagenome ERZ529328 (study PRJEB26372, sample SAMN05368348) | marine metagenome | biome: cultured habitat; feature: ocean water; material: water; isolation... | reverse complement strand
TTAACATTATATTTTTGAGCTTTCCCTTGTTGTGGTTTCCGATGATAATTATGATTTTTAGTCCATAATTTCCCGATGGTAGTCAATTAATTTTTACTATAGATAAGACGCAATGGAAAGATAGTAATATCTTTGTTATTGCTATCATATATAAAAAACGATAATTACCTATTTATTGGCTAGTTTTGAATAAAAAAGGCTCTAGTAATTTGGCATAACAAAAATGACTTATTAAACTAGTTTTACGGTCATTAAAAAAATATAAGTTTTTATTTATTGCAGATAGATAATTCTATGGTGTAGAGTTATCATACTGGCTAAAAAAGCTAAAATTACCTCAAAAAAATTCTTTTGTTTTTAGGAAAAAAATGAATCTTCACTATATAAAAACTGGTAAAAAGTACCAGCAATTCACTGATTTAGCCGTATCTGTGGGAACTTAAATATTTTTAAGTAACATTAATATTACTCATAAAAATAATTTAGGTATTTTAATTTAGCTGCCTATTGGAGAAGAAAATATAAAAATAAAATGGATAAATAACCTTGGTACTTGTTGACAAATATTGAAAAGATAAAATTATCAAAAATTATCGATCGAGAATGTTTATTGAAGCTATGTTGTCTAGTTGTAAGAAAGGAAAATATAATCTAGAAGTTAGTCAGGCTAATATACAACGTTTTACTAATTTAATTGTATTAGTAGCCATTGCTTACACTGCTGAATTTTATCATGGTAATTATATCAAAAAATTAGGATATCAAAGATATATTTGTCGATAAAAAAAACAGGGCGAAGAGACAGAAAAAATAGTAATTTTTGGGTAGGTATGTATGGTGAATTATAGGTACTTGCTGGGGATTATTTAGTTTATATTGTTCAACAGATAATAAAGCTTAGTTCTCAAAAAAAGTCTGATTATCAAAGGTAATTAAAAGCTCTGTCAATGTTAGATAATATCTAATTACTTACAGTCAATGTCTAGCAATTCATCTGATCATTAAAAAAAAGTCAATTGATTTACATGAATGTGATGTAATTTTATTATTGAATAATAAATTAACCTAATTTCAGTGATGTGAATTAGCTTTAGCGGAGGATGGTGGCGGCAGCTATACCGCTAACCTACATCCTAAAAAGAATAATTATTATTCTCAAAAAAAACGTCAATTTTTGACGGATTAAATATCTGGAGAAGCACTATCTATAAATGGTTTTAAGCTGCTTTTAACCCCGTGAGGGTAAAATGTGTAACTGTTTTTGAAAAGCATTTCCTAAAAAATTAAGCGAATGGTGAGCCCTTATTCTTATATTTTGTGACTATAGTAATTAATGTTCAATTACATTTATATGACTATTTTATTGCCATTAAAATTTGGCAACTTTTCTATAGCAATTCATAATTTTTTTGCCTTAATAACTTAATTAATCAGCAATCAAAACATCTCCTTAATCTATATAATAATAGGTAGTTAATGCAATGGTTATTTTGCTTTTTGTTACTGATAGTGCTCGTAACTACTCTGTAACAACCACCAAATAAACTTATACCCATTCTATTTCTATTCTAATAATATTTTTTGAAATTAGTATTACAGATTTTTTGTAAGTATTGATAATGTTTACTAGAGATTTACAAAATTATTATTCATACTAGATTAAGAATTAAGCTTATTAAGCAATACAATGCTAAAAAATTAGACTTTTAGCTGATAAAAATTTTTAAATTATTCACAGCAAACTCTAATTCATTCAATTTTTCTATCAACCTGCCCGACTACTCTAATTCCTGCCGCCCTTCTAAGGCACGCGCCAACGTCAACTCATCAGCATATTCTAAATCTCCTCCCATAGGCAGACCAAAAGCAATGCGGGTAACTTTTGTAAAAGGTCTCAACAACTGACCCACATATAAAGTAGTAGTTTCTCCTTCCACACTGGGACTAATAGCAATAATTACTTCCTGAATATTTTCCTGACTCACTCGCCGTACCAATGGTTGAATACTCAACTGTTCCGGACCAATACCATCCATAGGCGAAATTACTCCACCCAGAACGTGATATTGACCCTTATATTCCCGTGTTTTTTCCAAGGCAATTAAATCACGGGAGTCACAGACAACACAAATAACTTCTTTGTCTCGCTGAGGGTTGCGACAAATTTCACAAATAGGTTCAGCAGATAAATGGAAACACTTCTGACATAAACCTATTTTTTTCCTCGCATCAACCAGAGCTTCAGCTAAAGCTTGAATTTCTGCTTCCGGGCGCTTAATAATATATAGTGCTAAACGTTGTGCTGTTTTCGGGCCAACTCCAGGCAAACGTTGTAATTGTTCAATTAACCGAGCTAAAGGCCGTGTATAAATTTTAAATTTCCTCCGAAGTTATTTAACTTATCAGTTATCAGTACCGACCCTGCTCAGCATCAGACTTGATATACTGAACTTTATTCTTTTCATCCCCTAAAAAGAGGAAGCTATTGACCTGAATTTTTTGGTCAAATATTACTATCCAAATTTTATCATAATCTTGGGTATTTAATAACTATCAGCCAAAGATAATAGAGTGCATATTTACCGCTAAAATTGAGACCGTGGAAAATATTTAAGAATCCTTTACATAGATGTGTCAATCCACTACTAGGGTGTCTAGGTCAAAGTTGTTGGTGAAACCTAACCTCCCGACTACCTTCTTTGGAAAGGAAAGGGGAATTGAACCCCTCTCTTTGAAAGAGACGAGTTAGGACACATACACCAGAAGTATTAACTTGTATAAGCCTTAACTTTACTATCAATTCCTGTAATATCTGTACCTACAACAACAGCATAAGCTCCTAAATCTATAGCTTTTTTTGTCATTGCTGGAGAAGCAATTCCACCTTCACAAATTGCCGGAACTGCTATTTTTTTTACCATCTGCTTTAATAGTTCAAAGCCAGGGGGAGATTCTGTTTTAGTTTCCTCAGTATAACCATACAGAGTAGTAGCAATAAAATCTGCACCTGCTGCCACTGCTACTTTTGCTACTTCTATAGTATCCACATCTGCCATTACTGGTTTTCCCAATTCATTGTGGATGAAATTAATTAATGTTGCTAAAGTTGCTCCATCCGGACGTCTTCTGAGAGTACCATCAATAGCAATAATATCTGCTCCAACTTGAGCGATCGCTTCTGCATCTGATAAACGGGGTGTAATATAAACTTCAAAGCCTGGTACTTGTTGCTTCCACAAACCAATGATAGGTTGAGTAATTCTCTGTCGCACTGCCCGAATATGTGATGGAGTGTCTATTCTGACTCCCACTGCACCTTGATTTATAGATGCTTGTGCCATAGCTGCAATTACTTCTGGATGATGTAAAGGGGAGTTCGTAGGAGCTTGACAAGAAACTATTAAGCCTTTTGGTAATAGTAGATTAGGATGTTTGTTAGTCATAATTAAAAATAGCTTTGATTTTGGTCTTTTCTCTCTCCGTTCTAGTACCGCTTAAACATAAGCTTGTAGTACTCACTACTAATCAGTACAATGGCCAAAAAATTAGGTCTCAAAAAAATACTCACCACTAGTATTTCTGGTGTTGGTGAATTAGAGTCTGATTTAAGTTCATAGCGATCGCTGTAAATATCCATAAGGAACTGGAACATCCCAAAATTTTAGATCAGGACTTAAGCAATAACATTATATATAACCTACTAATTTATTTCAGGCTTTTTAAAAAAATTATAGCGATCGCCTCAAAATAGATACCATATTCAAAACCAGGGTAAAAAGCACATAAGAAATAAAAATAGTCCTGAATATTATTGTAGGCTTCTTGAACTTTTGGCTCAAATAGTCTGAAAGTAATTCGTGTTTGACTTGATCAATAGTTTTTTCTATTTTTACTGCTAATCTTTTTAAGAATTTCCATACTAACATAGCACAAGCTATGTGATTTTTGAGAATTTTTCTAAGGCAAAATTAACAAGATTTTATACCTGTTAATTGCTTAGATAACTGACAAATAGCAATTGATTTTAATTAGCCAGTAAATGTATCATTTTATTCAATAAATATTCAAGATTAACTGGTTTAGTTAAACATTCATCCACACCAATAGCATCACAATATTCCCGATTTATTTCTGTATTCAAAGTAGTTAATGCCAAAAATTTAATATTTTTACTGCTGCTTGTTGTGCGTAACTGATCGATAATTTCTATGCCATTAATTCCCGGTAACTGCATATCTATAATTATAACAACAGGTTGCAATAAAATGACTTGCTCAACAGCAGTAGAACCTTCTATTATCCACACAACCTTTAACCCTGCTGTTGTTAAAATATCACAAATTACTGTAGCGATATCTTCTTCTTGTTCGATCAATACTACACTGCCTTGTAAAGATAAAACATTTGATAAACTTTCTCCTTTTTGTTTACGTTTTTCATTTCCTGATTTAAGTTGTTGTGCTGGCAATTTAACTGTAAAAGTAGAGCCGACATTGACAGTAGATTCCACTTCAATAATTCCATTATGAAGTTCAACTAATTGTTTAGTTAAAGCTAGACCTAAACCAGTACCTCCTTGTTGACGGTTATAAGGAGAATTTAGTTGTTGAAATTTCTTAAATAATAATGGTTTTTGCTCTTGAGAAATTCCCATACCAGTATCTTCTACTTGAAAAATTGCTGTATTTTTATATCTCATAACTTTAAGTCTTACACTACCCCCATTAGGAGTAAATTTAATCCCATTACTCAGAAGATTAAAAAGAATCTGTTTAACTCGTCTTTGGTCAGCAGCAAATAGATCTAATTGTGGATTTACTGTTGGTTCAAAAATTAGTTTAACTTCATTCTGTTCCGCCTTTTCCCTAAAATTTTGCAAAAGTTCATAACTAATTTTAGACAGAGAAAATTCACTAATTTTTAATACTGTTTTGCCTGCTTCTACTTGAGATAAATCTAGAATATCATTGATTAATTCCAGGAGATGTTCGCCACTATCATGGATTATTTTTAAATAATCTCTTTGCTTTTGTATCGGCATTTTCTTAGCTCCTCTATTGCCATAAGACCACTGCAAAAGAGTTGAAGAAATACCAATAACACAGGTCAGAGGAGTGCGTAATTCATGGCTCATTGTAGCTAAAAATTCACTTTTAGCACGGTTAGCTGATTCTGCACTTTGAACCGCATCATAAAGATCCTGAATTCGCTCAACTACCCGTTTTTCTAAAGTTTGTTTTTGCTTTTGTAATTCTCCATATAATTGAGCTTGATAAATAGCGATAGCTAAATGTTCTGCAATTTCTTCAAGAAATCTTTTTTCATCATCTTGCCATTCTCGCTCAGAACATTGATGAGCAATTAATAATCCCCACAATTTTTGATCAACTATAATTGGTACTAATAATTTAGCTTTTATTTGATGTTGTTCCATCAATTCTAGTAGCTCAGGAAACTTCTCATAAGCTACTTCAATATCAGCTATAAAATGAACAGAGATTTTACTATATTCAAATAAAGAACTATTAGGAAGAAAAAAGCAGTTTTTTCTCTCACTTAAACCTAATAAAGAAGAAATTTTATTAGATACCAAAGACTCATACTTGACGGAGCCTTTTTGTTCATTTACTGTTGTAATATTATCTGTTAATAATAAGGGATTATTCAACTCATAAATCAATAATCTATCTACTTGTATAAACTTTCTGACCTCCTTCACAGCAGTTGATAAAATTTCTGGCAGTTCTAAACTTTGACGAATTTGAGCTGTGACTTGATTAAGAAGTCTTTCTTGTTCTAGTTTTTGATTTAGAGCTATCTCAATAGGTTTACATACTAATGGATATTCTTGATCATTCATAACTGAATCTGATGCTAATAATTTCTTATTTTGTAGCAAATTAGTTTCTGTTATGAATTCAGTATTAGTAGTAGATTTGCTATGAAAATTAATTTTTGATAGCTCAGTATAATTTTTTTTTTCCCTTGGTTTTTGATTACTTGTCATCCTGAAAATAGAATCTATTTTTTCATCAGAAGTCAATAATTTGATTAATTTCAAGGTAAATTCACTCTGGATACTACTATTATTTGCTTGAAGATGATTAATTCTATATTTAAGTTTAGATCTTATGAATAACTTAGTTTTGTCTGCCTCTAATCTATTAATAATTTGGTGTAAAAAAAATTTAATTTCCTCTGGATCAAAACTTAACCCTACATTAAGTTTTAAACTTCCCAAATTTTTCGTATTAAAGGGAAAGCTAAAAGAGTTAGATTGTAAACTATAACTTTTTTCTTGCTGTTCTCTATTCTGGCTCTTAGGGTTTGATAAATCCTTGATGAGTTTGCCCCACAAAAGCCCATTAAACTTCTTGGAAATAACTGCTGTGAATTTTACCCCTGGAAAAATCAGGGATTGAGTGGTTGCCAATATATCTTCTGTAATGATTATACTGTCTAAACCTTGAACGGTTTTTTGTAATAGTTGACTTAACGGCTCAAGTATATTTAAAGGCAAAATTAAGTCTGGTTTTGCTGGTGGGAAACTGGGCATATCCCCAATTATTTTGTATGAAATAGCCATAATACTTATATAATATTTTAGCGCTGGACAAAGATTATTATTTATGCAATCATTAAATACTAATTAAATGTTAGATTATTTAATCTAATTTGTAACAGTATTTATGCAGCAAAAGAAGAAACCTAGTTGATAGCAATATTATTATTTTCAAACTAATAAATTTCGTTTAATTACCCAATTTTTGGGTAAATAATGCAAATTAATTCAAGCTTAATTTTTTTCATTTTTTTAATTTATTTCTGATTATTTTTAATGATAAATTATACTCAATTATTACATTCTAAACTTGCCTCATAACAATTTTAAAGTCAATTTAACTACTTGATAAAAAAGAGTAGTAAAAAAAATAGATTACAACCATAATTACCTTGAATTATTATTACTAAAAGTTACAAAATGTTGGCTATATTTTTCCAAACTAGGTTATTGCAATATATGAAATTACCTGAAAATAAAAAAATATATAATAGTCTATAATAGCTTTCCTATTAGTCAATTGCTAGATTGTATCAGCACTCCTTCTCTAGTTATTTAAGCAAAATTTTAAATTATCATCCTGTAGTGATCACAACACTAAATATAGCAAAAAATTATGTTTATAAACCTCCTGATTATAGTTTGGTATAAAACTAGTTTTAGATTGATATAATTACATGATTTATTATTGGCAGAATCAAAAATTTTCCTAAATATAGATAGAAAGTTTCAATAACAAACCCAGAAGTATCATTCAGTTCTTCCAAAATTATATACTGAAGAAAATGATGATGATGAACCGACTGGTTTTCTATTAAACTCAACATTTATACCCTAATCAAAAAAAATTGAAAAGAAACTCAAACAGCAAAAAAAAATAAATCAGCTCTAAGGGAATAGAGAGTAGGGAATAGTGGTAATTAGATATTTTCTAGGATAAAAAATGCCTGTTTACACAGCATTCGGATGGAAAAATTACCCTAGGTAAGGAAATTACATCAATGCCATAAAAATTCCTATAAACCCGGCTTCCTAAGTATTGATACTTTTTTGATATTAAAGTTTTTGCTTATTTATATTTAATTTATATTTAAGCGAATTTTTGGTAACCGTAAGTGCCTTATTCCATATCAGGAATCAGGAATTAGGGAGTAGAATAGGGAACAATTAAAAAATATCTACCTACTAACCGTACCATATTAATAACCGAATATGTTATATCTTAATCAATTAAATTTAGGAGAAACAAAATGAAGTTACCAACTTTTTTAGTTGTAGGCATAGAGAAAGCAGGAACTACATCAATTTATCAATATTTAAACCAACATCCCCAAGTTTATATGAGTCCTGTCAAAGAAACAAACTTTTTGGAGAGAGATTGGGAAAATTTTCAAGGGAAACCAAATCCAAAAATAATTGATACTTGGGAAAAATACTGCAACCTTTTTAACGATGTTCAAGATGAAGTTGCTATTGGTGAAGTATCTCCTAATTATCTTTTTCATTATAAATTTTCATCCTTAAGGATTATTAAATACGTTCCTGATGTGAAAATGATAGCTATACTTAGAAATCCAGTAGATAGAGCTTATTCTGACTATTTAATGCACCTTCGTGATTCTATAAATATGGAAAAACTTCATTCTTTAACTGAACAAGTTAGATTTCGTGCTGATACTTCTTTCACTCTTAAAAAAGGATTTTACTTTACTCCAGTTAAGCATTATTTTGATACTTTTGGGAAAGAAAGAGTGAAAATTTATCTGTATGATAACTTGTCTGAAAATTCTTTGGGAATGATGCAGGATATGTATCAATTTATTGGAGTAAATAGTAACTTTATTCCAGACACCTCAAAACGTCAACAAGTTGCTGCAGTTCCTAAGAACCAATCTCTGAATAATTTAATCAAAACTAAAAATCCTGTCAGAGCAGCAGTTTCATCTATTTTAAGGGTGGTAATGCCTCGGGAAATGAGACAAAAATTACGCTCTAGCTTAATCAATTTCAATTCAGGAGGAAAAGAACTCAAACCTCTTTCTTCAGAAGAACGTCAGCTATTAATTGATTTCTACCGTGAAGATATTCTTAAGCTACAAAATTTGATTCAAAGAGACCTTTCATCTTGGTTAATTTAGGGAGTAGGAGATTGGGAGAGTTGGGGAGTAGAAAAGTTGGACATTAAGGGACTTATAGCAACATGGGCTAGTATGTTTGCACAATACAAATTACTACTGATGTAATATATTTGAAGGTATTGGTAGTAGTAGCATAAATTTGTACTACATTTAAAGATAACAGGTCTTACACAAAGACACTATATATATTACCACTATATTGTCATCGTGTAAGCTCAATATTTGGGCGAAATAACCATCTATATATCGAAGCTCTTCCTATCCCAAATGTATGAGCTGCTTTGGTAATTGTACCGCCATTTTCTACAAAATTTATTACTTTTTGTCTGAAGTCTAAACTGTAAGACATAGCTCAAAATAGTTTCTAGTTGACTTAATTTTATTGTACTCAATTTTTGTTTCAATCTTAATTAAAACGACTATAGAGCCGACTACCTCATCTATACCTTCCCTGTTCCTCCGTAGGGACGTTCCATAACAAAAATGCGTTCATGTCGCATTCGCGTTAGCTCCCTACCTACTCCTCTGCTCATTAAAAGACTTTTTCAGCAAACCCTAAATAGGCAAGATAATCTCTGTTAAAATCTTCTACTACTTAGAAGATAGAAATGTCAAAGTAGCGATCGCTAAATTTTGACTTCTGAAATTGAAAGTACCTTACCCACAAGTACGAGAGCCAGATGCTCCCACCCCCTACTCTCCTACTTCCTAACTATTGAGGATAATATTGAGCTAAAAACTTCTCAGCCTCAGAGCGATCGCTCACCTTCCCATCCAAAGTCGCAGCCAAAATATCATCCAACATCAACTTAAACTGACGCCCCGGCTTATACCCCATCAATTTTAAATCATTTCCATTAAAAACAGGTTTAACATTTGCCCACTGAGTCAAATATTGCCAAATTTGGCGTCGCATCCAACGGTCACATTGCACAATAATCAAAATCAACATTCCTAAATCATATTCCCTCAACAACCACACCACCTGACTCGGAGTATCACACTTTGGCAAATTCTCCATAACCATAACTTTTGCCAACTCCAACTCCTCCAACCTCTTCACACTATCCACAGACAACTGTAAATTTTTTCCAACCAAACTCCGATACCCAGACTCTAAACTAACTATCAAAACCTCTAAGCGCATTTGCCAATGAGACAATTTCTTGTCAGGATCAAAACCTTGTAAACACCTATCAAGTAGACACACCTGTCGCCATAAGTTCCTATCTAACACCAAGGTGCGATGAATACAACGCAACGCTCCCAAATTTCCTAATAACCTTAAAGCAGGTTTCCAGTAGGGAGCTTGCAAAATATATTTCAACTCACTTTTGAGTCGAGTTTCTAAAGCCGGCGCTCTTCTATTCTTTTCTCCCTTTTTAACATTTTCGCGGTCATATACTCCACTATTAATTGCATAACGAATATATTCCTCTGTTTTTGACTCGATCTCAAAACCCAATCTTACCGCAAACCTGACTGCCCGATAAATACGAGTCGGGTCTTCAATAAAACTATTAGCGTGTAATACCCGAATTTGTTTCTGTTGCAAATCTAATAACCCACCAAAAAAATCAAGTAATTCTCCAGTGCCTGGTTTAGTAAGCCGTGCTGCTAAAGCATTAATAGTAAAATCTCGACGATATAGATCTTGGCGAATTGAACTTACCTCAACTTCTGGGTTAGCTGCTGGATAGGGATAAAATTCTGTACGAGCAGTAGCAATATCTATCCAAAGGGAGTCTAAAACTAAATCATGGTGCCAGAGAAGAGCAGCAGTTTGAAATTGACCATGAATTTCTAAACGTGCTGTTGGGTAAATTTTTTGCAGTGCTTTTCCCAAGTTTACCGCTGGAGCATTAGCTACTGACTTAGAGCGGCAAGTATCTACAACTAAGTCTATATCTGTTAATAATAGAGTTTCGTCAAATTCTGATAACAGTAAATCTCTGACTCCTCCTCCGATCAGGTATAGTTGCCAACCTCGTTTTTCTGCTAACTCAGCAACACAACTGAGAAGTTGCCATAGTTGGGGTGCGAGACGTTCTTGTAGAAGTTCGGCAACTGATTTACAAGTTTCACCAGGAATGCAACCTAGTTGTTGATATTGGGGACGTTGTTGTTGATGCAATTCCCGTAAAACGTCGGTGCGGGTAACTATTCCGACTAAGGAATTATTTTCTAAGACAGGTAACCGCCCGATATCGTAAGTAACCATTAACCTTTCAATTTCTGGGAGATTTGTTTCTGGGGAAATAGTTTTAAGTTGGGGTGTCATGTAACCTTTAACTGGAGCATGGCTAAAACCATGATGGAGAGCAATGTCGATATCTCGCCGAGAAATAATTCCGACTAATTTTCCAGATGAGTCTACTACTGATAAACCAGAATGGTTATAGCGTAGTAGTATTCGGTGAGCTTCTTCTATGGATGTCTCTGGAGGAATAGTCCGAACTGGAGATGACATTAAATCTTTAGCAGTCGGTGGGTGAGGAATTTGATTTTTGAGTTGGTCTACGAGTTTTTCTAATGTTGCTTGGGGGTTGGTGTCTCGGCGACTAACTGCTGCTGCTCGGCTATGACCACCACCCCCTAGAGGTTGGAATAGTTGGTTGAAGTTGGTTTCTGGGATGCGCGATCGCCCGATGATATTTAGGCTTTTTTCTGTTGTGTTTTTGAGGGAGTGGGTATGAGCTAGTAAGAGAGCATCTATTTCTGTGAGGTCAATTAAGCTAGAAGCTAGACTGGATAAACCACGAACATGTTGATCAGTGTTTAATAGTATCCATCCTATTTGATAGGTTCTCACGGTGGAACGTTGTAAGTTTTCTAGAGCTAGTTTCAATAAATCTTGGAGTTGGGGTGATAGGCCTGGTTCTACATATTCGCCGATGACGGATAAACTTGCCCCTTGCTGCATTAACCATGCTAAAGCTGTTGCGTCTCGTGGTGTTGTATTGTCAAAAGTTAGTGAACCAGTATCAAGATGAATACCAAGAGCCATAATTGTTGCTTCTGCTGGAGTTAAGATCGGGGAAGAATTATTTTTTAGAGTCTGAAGTTTTTCTACTATTAGGGTTGTACTGGCTCCAACTGCTTCTATATAAGTTTGGGTGGCTGGAATGTCGGTTTGAGTTTCACAGTGATGGTCGTAGATGACAATTTCTGATAGGTGGGGTAAGTCTAACCATTCGGCGGTTTTTCCAAGTCGGGAGCGTGTTTGGGTATCTACTATATATATAGATCTGATTTTTTCTGGGTTGACGGAGCGGCGCTCGATGATGGCAAATTCGTCTCGATGGAGGGCCAGGAATTCTTTGACGGTGGGGTGGCAACCGCCAGTTAGTAGGAGGCGACTACCTGGGTGGAGGTGGGTGAGTCCGACGGCGGCGCCGAGACCGTCAAAGTCTGCTGTTGTGTGGCATAGAATTAGGTCCATTTCTGGGAAGTTAAATATTTGAATTTAAGATTAGGTCAGGACTGATGCAAAGGATCTAGTTGTGGTTCGGTATCTGAGTTAATTATTCAAAATACACTACATATAGGGGTACTGGATAAGTCCTATGGGTAATAAAAAAGTATTTTATTTCCTTAATTGTATTATATTCAGGATTTATGAAGACGAAACAAAAATGAAACAGAATTTTTTGGTTATTGGCCATCTAAGGTAGGTTTTACTTGGCGATCGCTTCTGTTAGTTATTTTTGAATGTGTTATACTAGGTAGAGGGTAAGAAGTTATCGTAAAAAAACATTTACTTGAAAGACTGAGAGAATTACAGGAATTGGTTTACAGCACTTATAGTTCTTTGGAGAGAGTTTAATACCTGATTATTGCTGTCAGCTTTAGTTAGCAATGGTTACTCCCAGAACTTCCCACTGTCTAGTAAGAATAAGTATTGAGGAAAAACCCCGGTTTCTGGGTTTGCCTGGGTAAGTCCACCCAAAGAAACCAGGTTTCTAGAGTAAGTCCTTGTTTTTAATAAATCTTCATTGAACCAGACAAAACTTATGATCGCTCAACCCCAAGATTATCAAAAAATTACCCTAGAAGAATACCTAGAATGGGAAGCTCAACAGGAATTTCGCCATGAATATGTAGATGGTGAAATTTTAGCTATGGCTTGAGCAAGTATTCCTCATAATGATATTGCGATTAACTTTTGTACAGCTCTCGTACCTCATCTCCGTCAAAAAGGATGTTGAGTTAATATGTCGGATGTGAAAGTTCGCGATAGTAAAAGTGATCGTTATTTCTATCCAAATTTAGTTATTTCTTGTAATACTGAAGATTTAAAGTCCCGTCAGTTTATCGAACATCCTACAGTAATTTTTGAAGTTCTTTCCCCCAGTACAGAAAAATACGATCGCGGCAATAAGTTTAAATATTATGGTCAAATTTCCAGTTTGCCAGAATATGTTTTAGTAGACTCAGAATCAATATCTGTAGAAGTTTTTCAACGCGGCGAGGGAAATTTTTGGCATTATTGCGAATATATAGAAGGTGAGTCAATTACATTATCTAGTATTGAGTTTACTTCTGCTATTGAAGTTTTATATGCAGGAGTTAACTTGGAAACTGATACTGTCCAGGGAGAATAGAAAGAATGGCCATTATTTGGTCGAGTATTAATTAAACTATAACGTTATAGTTTTTAGATTTTAGATAAAATAGATAGGGTAGCGATCGCCTAATTTCATTTTAGTTGAGTATTAATTCAACCATTGAACTATTGACATTTTAGATAAAGTAAGTTTCAAAGTAGTTTCAATGAGTTCTCTCAACCTTTTTTCCGAAATATTGCTAATTCTATTGTAGTCAAAAAAGCTAATAAAAAGCGGGCGGAAACTTCCGCTGCATATTGACGAAATTTATCACTTTTATCATAATCAGCATAATCTTGAACTCCCTTGACAATAATTATGGGAATTTCCTCAATTTCTGCTACTGCACCAATAGCTGCACCTTCCATTTCTACTCCTAATATTTTCCGTTGTAATTTTTCGATACGTTGGAAAAGTTGGGGGTCTTTTTGTACTTTACTTGTAGTAGCAATTACCCCTGTATGAATTTGAGAATTTAAGGGGTCTTTGTAATGTTGGTATTCTAAATATTCTATTCGGTCATTCTTAATTTCTTTCTGAGCTTTTTCAGTTAATTCCAAGGAGTCTATTTTTAATAATTCTTTTTCTTTTAATTGTTGAATTACTTTTCTCCAATCTGGGCATTCTGTTGGCCTTTCTGGGTGCTGGTCAGGACGTAAATATTTGTCTGGTTGTTGTTGAAAATCATAGAGTTTGTGGAGTAACCAACGTTCTTGATGATAGTCAGATTTTGGTCTAGGAATTTGAATAGTATTTAGCCAATCTTGGGGAAATTCTTGAATGATAAATTCCCATTGGCGTTTCAAGTTATAAGTGCGAATATCATGGAATATTTCTTCAGTAAAAATTTGTTTATCACCTATTGATTCGTAATGAGTAACAAGTTTACCATAGTCAAATTTAAAGACTCGATTTGCAACAATTACATCACCTAAAAAAGTCTTTTTTTTATTACCTGCACAAACTCCGGTCATTGCTAAACAACGAGGTTTTAATTCTGAAATAAGTCGAGTGGCTAGATTATTAGTGTAGTTTTCTCCCATTTCTACAGGACGAGCCGCTACTATATTTAATTGAGTACCGTTTTTATGGTTGAAAGTAGTTTTGTAGTAGGAATAATTGGAACTGTCTTTCAATTCTTGCCAACTCTTTCCAGATTGATTATCACAGTTTTTCAGAGCGTTTAATTCATCTTTTAGGGCTGTAATAATTAGAATATCAATAGTAGGTGTTTCATGAGGTATTTCTATTTTGAATTCTGGTTTTAATTCTTGGGTTTTGAATTCTGCTTTTAATTCTTGGATTTTGATTTTACCGATATTAATAATTTTCCGAGCAAACTTTATATCTGTATTCTCTAAGTTATATCTTTCTGGTTGCTTCAAAAGATAATCTAACAAAGCTATTAAAGGATGATAATCTAATCTTTGACTAGAAACTCGATAGTCTTTAAATTTGGAGACTAAAATAGTAATAAATTCATAAATATTTAAGTTAAAATCAAGACCAGCGATAAAATATTGAGCAAATCCAGCATTTTTCAAAATAGCTTTTCTTCCTGCTATACCATCAATATTTATCAAAATATTTTCCAATAATCTCTCTATTTTAATCAAATCGTCCTGTGATATATCTGAGAATATACGGGTGTTTGGCATTTGACTTTTCTTCCATTATTGATGTTTTAAATTTTAGCAGCTATCTACAAAATAAATTGTTGACCTAAGAAGTATATTAAGGTGTTAAAGTCGTTTCAATGACTTCTCTCAACCTTGTCCATACTACTTCTCCCTTAAATTTTTCCCAGAATGATGAAGGTTGGTCATAAAAATAAAGTATTTTTTCATCTAAACAATAAATAACAGGAACTTCGTACCATAATAAATCTAGATTTTGATCGAAAGGATTTTCTTGACGTATTTTAATTTTAGTTTCTTTGTCTAAGTTTTTAACCACAGCTATAGCAAAACAAATATTACAAGGTACCCTAGCATTTAAAATTTGTGTGCCAACAGATGAAGTAGCTTTATCTTTTCCATATTCTAGGCATTGAGTAGAATACTGTCTTAAACTTTTTGTATTTATAGAGGGAAAATAATCGATGATAAAAAACGCATCTCCTCTCATATTAAATGCATCGAAATGAAGTTCAAAATCAGTGATTTTTGCTACACGCTCAAATTCAAACTTTCTATCTTTACTTAGAACGTTATTTTGTATATCTAAAGCACCTTGATTTTTGAGATTTTTCTCAATTTTATTCAAGTAAATATCTAAATTTTGAGTATTACGTTTTATTGTTTCAGGAGATTGATTTTGCAGATATATTTTAATTTGTAAATCTCCCCTTTTCCGAAACGTTGCTAAATATTCAATATCTCGATCATCTAAATGATAAAATTTTTCTCTAGGTTGATTAATTACATAGTCTATAATGAATAACAGTGGATGATAATAAGGATTTTGTCGAGAGATTCTATAACTTTTTAAGTCAGCAACTAATATAGTTATAAATTGCTGAGGAGGTAAATTAAAATCTCGGCCATTTATAAAATAGTCATCTATTCCCGCTAACTGTAAAAATGCTCGCCTTCCAGAAATAGAATCAAATTGCTGAAATAATCTTTGGAAAATTAATTCCAGTTGTGTAATGTTATCTCGGTTTAAAATAGAAAATATTATTGCTTCAGTTGAACTCATTATTTTCTCCTTAATTAGGGTATTAATTATCTTCTAAATCAAGCTCTGTAAATTAGAGAGTTGAGAGATTGACTCTGGGATTGTTTTGACATCCTCTCCTGCCTAAAGCCGAGGAGATTCTTATCTATCAATCAAACAGATTAAGCTGCTTGAAAGACTCAAAGCGGGTTAGCATTTCATCACAATTAGCTGGCTTTTTACGGCAAGTCTTACCTTTGCTCAATGCTCGTTTTTGTTCAGTCTCCGACTGACCGTCGGCGACTATATTGAAAAGAGATAATTGTACAGGATTTTCTAATACTTTAGTTTCAATTACTTCAACCTTGGTTCTCAGTTGAACAACTTCTAAAATATTTACAGCAGCATTAACATCACGGTCATGGTGTGTGCCACATTTCAAACAATTCCACTCTCTAACATTTAATTCCTTTTTACCTCCACGAAACCCACAATGAGAGCATTTTTGACTCGTAGGTTCCCATCTGTTAATAACTCTAAACTCACGACCATATTTTTGACATTTAGTTTCTAATAATGTCCTAAACATTCTCCATCCTAAATCAGAAATAGCCTTAGCTAGTTTTCTGTTTTTAACCATACCAGAAACATTTAAGTCTTCTAATACTATTGTGTCGTATTCGCGAATTAACTTAGTGGATAGTTGATGAAGAAAATCAGTTCTAATGTCTGTGATTTTAGCATGAAGTTTAGCTACCCTTAATTTAGCTTTTTCTCTACGCTTACTACCTGGTATTTTCTGAGCAAGCTGGCGTTGAAACTTAGCTAATTTTTTGAGATTTTTCTTAAGTGGTTTAGGAGCTTCAAATTTCTGACCATTATTCAATGTAGCAAAAGTAGAAATTCCCAAATCAATTCCAATAGAATTATCAGTTTTGGGTAATGTTTCAGCAGATGTTTCTATTACAAAACTCAGAAAATATCTATTAGCTGAATCCTTAATTATTGTGACTGATGTAGGTTCAATAGGTAAGGGTCTTGACCAAGCAACTTTTATTTTACCTATTTTGGCTAAATATACCTTATCTTGACTTAGCTTAAACCCTATTTTTGTAAACCTAGCAGTCTGTTTTGACTTGCGCTTCTTGAATTTAGGAGATTTAATTTTCATTCCTTTACGCTTACCTGTTGCTGAGTTAAAAAAGTTTTGATAAGCTTGATGTAAATCGTTTAAGGATTGTTGCAATGGAACTACGGATATTTCGGTTAGCCAACTTCTCTCAATTGTCTTTTTAGCTTGAGTAATAAAGACTTTTTGAAGTTCGGAATTAGTTGGCTTTTTCTTAGTTGATTTAAATTCTTGAATACAATAGGCTAACCCATCATTCCAAACTACTCTTGTACATCCAAATAATTTAGCTAAATTAATTTTTTGTATAAGGTTTGGATAGCACCTATATTTATATCTTAGTTTCAATTTTTTGAGTCCTATCAATTATTTACACTAAATATTAACAGCGTAGCTCTTTGAGATTTATATTATATTGACTTTGCAGATATTTTTTAATTTATAAGTCTCCTTTTTTCCGAAATCTTGCTAATTCTATTGTAGTCAAAAAAGCTAATAAAAAGCGGGCGGAAACTTCCGCTGCATATTGACGAAATTTATCACTTTTATCATAATCAGCATAATCTTGAACTCCCTTGACAATAATTATGGGAATTTCCTCAATTTCTGCTACTGCACCAATAGCTGCACCTTCCATTTCTACTCCTAATATTTTCCGTTGTAATTTTTCGATACGTTGGAAAAGTTGGGGGTCTTTTTGTACTTTATTTGTAGTAGCAATTACCCCTGTATGAATTTGTGGATATGATGGGTCTTTATAGCGTTGTTCTTCTAAATATTCTAGTCGTTCATTGTTAATTTCTTTCTGAGCTTTTTCGGTTAATTCCAAGGAGTCTGTTTTTAATAATTCTTTTTCTCTTAATTGTTGAATTACTTTTCTCTAATCTGGGCATTCTGTTGGTCTTTCTGGGTGCTGGTCAGGACGTGAATATTTGTATGGTTGTTGTTTAAAATCATAGAGTTTGTGGAGTAACCAACGTTCTTGATGATAGTCAGATTTTGGTCTAGGAATTTGAATAGTATTTAGCCAATCTTGGGGAAATTCTTGAATGATAAATTCCCATTGGCGTTTCAAGTTATAAGTGCGAATATCATGGAATATTTCTTCAGTAAAAATTTGTTTATCACCTATTGATTCGTAATGAGTAACAAGTTTACCATAGTCAAATTTAAAGACTCGATTTGCAACAATTACATCACCTAAAAAAGTCTTTTTTTTATTACCTGCACAAACTCCGGTCATTGCTAAACAACGAGGTTTTAATTCTGAAATAAGTCGAGTGGCTAGATTATTAGTGTAGTTTTCTCCCATTTCTACAGGACGAGCTGCTGCTATATTTAATCGCGTACCATATATCTAAGTTTTGATAATAAATCTATATTTATTACATTATCAATTAAACTCTTTATATTAACTTCATTATAAGGATGATTCTCACAGGTAGTTTTTAGTCTACCATTACGAATCCATTCTTTTAATTTTTCAAGTTTATAAAAATGTGGATTCTGGCTATTTTTACAAGCAGCACAAGTACAAGGAAATAAGTGATTATATTTGAGTCGATTATTATAGGAACTGTGAATTTTATCTAATAGGTAAGTTACGAGAGTCATTAAAGCCCGTTTTTGTCGTCCAGAAACCCTAATTTTTATTTCTCTTCTGTCGTAATATTCAATTACCTCTGCTCTGGTTTCATTTTGCTTGATAATAACTCCCCTTTTCCAAACATATTTCTGTTGTTCAATATCTCGGTGCATATCTACAATAAACTGAGTGATAATTCCTCTGGGCATAAATTTGTAGGTGTAACGTAAAATCAAATTGTTATTTTCATCCCAGTCATATTCTGGTTGATTTTCTGTTAAAAGTTGAGGGGCAATATAGGTCTGAGAATTACCAAGAATTTTATAACATAGTTTAAATCTAATCATTAACTGGAGTAGTTCATCGCGCATATCCACATATTTTTCTTCATTCCAGATATTGGTTAAATCATCTTTGGTGAATTTGCCGAAGTTATTATAAACTGTCGGATTATCTAAGATTTTATAAACTGCCGCTATTCCCCATTCTGGTTTGAGAATAACTGTTTTATTTAAGAGTGGGTCATCCTGAAAATGAAGACAAATTCCTAAGTCGTGTAAATAGCCACTTAATTGTAATTTATATTCCCTTTTTTCAAAGCCATTTTGTTCACAAATAGATAAATATTCTTCTAGACTAATATAGTTACGGGAGTCTAATTCTAAGATTTCCCGGACTTGTTTCCAAGTTTTAGGTAAACTACTGCCAATATGGGGTAATTCACTAATATGATGTTCGATTTCTCTGATAATTTCTTCTAAACCGCGATTAGTTTCAAGGTTGGTAGCTAAGATTTCTTTAATGTTAGTAAATTGCCCTTGCAATCCCCGTTGATTAATTTCTCGTTGCCGTTCATGTTTCTCATTTTTCACAATTAATAAGGGGCTATTATCGCTTAATAATTCTACTACATTGAGCCAATAATAAAAGTCTGTATCTTCTTTGCGAGTATCAACGACAAGGATATATAGAGAGCGTTTTGTTAAGAAAAATTGGTGGGTAGTGTGATAAATTTCTTGTCCGCCAAAATCCCAAATATTTATTTGAAAGTCATTTTGGTTTTTTGTCTTAAAGTTGTACTGATAAACTTCAATTCCTTTGGTTGTATCTTCATCTTTGAGTTGATAGTTTGGGTTGATAATTTTATTAGCTAAAGCTGTTTTACCAGCTCCAGCTTCTCCAACAATTAGTAATTTAGCTTCACAGATATAATCTATTCCTTTTTCTGGAGGAAACTCTGCCAAAAACTTTTTAATAACAGGATGAATTAAGAAAAACTTCTCATTACCTAATTTGACCTCCTCCCCATCTCCAAACTCTTCTTTTAACTCCTCAATTTCCTCCCCTAACCCCTCCTTTTCATCAACCAATAACTTTGCCAAAACATGAGAATTAAGCACCAAATTTTGATACTCTTTCCATAAATTAGTCTGCTCCAAAGGTTGAGCCAAAATCTCCACTAAATAAGGAATTTTTTCTTGACCAGCTAACCCCAAAACCGGATTATCTTCCGGCAAACTTTCAGATAAAAAGCTCTCCATTTCCCGAATTGTCCTATCGGGATCTAAATAAGCTTGAGCAATCCATTCTTGAACCATTCTTAACTCTCCAGATGGTTTTCTCTCCCCTTGTTTATCCAAATAAAACCACAAAAATTCAGCCAATTCAAAAGGTCGTCGCCAACCAAATTTATCCTCCAATTCCTCCAACAAAACTTCCCTCACACAAGGCTCAACCTCATAAACTCCCTCTTGTAAAGGACGACATAAAGAAGACAACAAAAAATTACTTTCTCCTATCCAAGGAATATTTTCCTCATCCAAAAAATTAATCCGAATTAAATTAACTAATTCAGGAGTTAAAATCAAAAACAACCCACAATGACAAGCAAGCTTAAAATTTTCTTCTCCAAAACGACGCTCAAATCTTACCACCTCTTCCACGGCATTCTCCGGAGATAGCCATAGCTTTCTAACAACCGCCTCAATAGTTTTAACCATGCAAATTAACTCCCATTGGAAAAGGATATCCTAACAATATTTTAACCAAATCATTTAATCCTTGTGGATTTAAAGAATACATAGGAATAAACGTAGCAATATCTTCAGCAGTGGTCATCCTCCACTGAAATTCTGGAACAGGGTTTAACCATCCATATAAATAAGTTTTATCAGATAATTGCCGTATAAATTCCTTAGTTTGATGGAATCTTTCACTATCATAAGTGCGCCGTGCCGCCCCCCCATCACTAACAATAACCACACTATTATTACCAACTTCCTGAGATAAAATTTCCTCAATAGGCAAAGGCTTAGTTAAATTAGGTTTAGTAAATAGATAACCCCTCGGCACATTGTGAAAATAAAAAATATTCTTTTGATTTAACAACCCTACTTTTTCAATACTTTCCTGTAAAGTATCAATCAACAATTTAAAAGGAGACATGGAACCTTCACAGTCAATTAACAAAACCAACTTAACTTGATTTTTTCTAGAAGGTTGTAAAACCACACCAGAGAAAAAACCCATTTTATAAAATAGATTAATTGTTCCTTGAACATCTAAATTTTCCGGCGCACCCTCTCGTTTTAACAACCTTAAATTACGCCAAATACTAGTCATTTCTCGGCGAGTTATTGGTAAACGGGGAATCAAATTATAACTTTGTCTAAATCTCAGTTTTATTGGGGTTATTTCTGACAGAGATTTTCTCGAAAAATCGCGAATTGGGATTGAATTAGTTGGTTGATTAGGTTGAGGTTTATTTTCCTTTTGAACTTTAGATGAAACTTGAGAAATAGGATTACTATTAATATCTAAATTTTCAGTCTTTTGAGGAGGAGAAGTAGAATCCTCATCAATTTTAGGCAATGGAGATTTATCAGCTTCTAGTAATTGCTTTTCTAACTCAGGTCTAACTAACTCCTCAAACAATTGATTAAAAATATATTGGTCTTCTAAAGACTTAACCCATAACAAACATAAAAGTCGTTTTAAACGTTCAATATCCTGCCACGCCCCTCGAGATTGAATCATTTTAATCGCCAGTAAATATTCAGAAATTCCCACGGGAATATCCTTTTGCCTCAACCTATTAAATAAAGGCAATAAAATAGTTTCAAATTCAACGATTAATAATTCAAAGTCAACCATTTATTAATTTTCAGCTTATCTACTGGTTTGGTATTGGATTTTGTTGCTTTATTAGTGTTTAGTTTCGCGAATCAACCAAATCTAAGCTCTTTTACCTCAACCTATTAAATAAAGGCAATAAAAGAGCTTCAAATTCAACAATTAATAATTCAAAATCAATCATTTTTTAACTTTTCTATAGTATTTTGGTCACTTTGATTTTTTACTAAAGTATGGAGAAAAGGAAGTTGATATAATTTAGTCTCCCTTAAAACTTCAGCTTTGATTTCCTGATACTCCTGAGTTGTATTATTTGGCAATCCTCTTTCTAAAAGTCGCAACCAATTAATAAACTCTCCCGTACTAGGTTTTTTCCGCCAAGAAATATCGTCACGAAGTTCTACAAATTTAGTTAAAGCAACTTCAAAAAGAGGAGAAACATCCTGTTGAAAATGATTAATAATAATCTTCCTCAAATCCTCCTTATTCGGAAAGCCAATATAATAAAACAGACAGCGACGTAAAAAAGCCTTAGGTAATTCTTTCTCTTGATTACTCGTAATAATAATCAAAGGCAAAAAATCCTTTCTGTCTTCCCGCTCCTCTCCTCGAAGAGCATCATATTTCAAGTTTTTTACCTCCTTTACTTCAAACTGTAACCTATCTAAAACCAACAGTAAATCATTAGGAAAATCAATATCAGCCTTATCAACTTCATCAACCAAAACCACCGAAGGAATATTATTTTTATCAGAAAGCTCAATAGCCTCTCCTAACTTGCCCAACTCTATATATGTTTCCCGGTCAATAACATTAGTTACTTGAGGTGAATTATTAATATCTTTCTCCTCTAATTTACCCTGAATCAATCTATATTCTTGAAGGTCATATAAACGGCGAATATTATCATAAGTATAGAGTAATTCTTCAGCCCGAATCGTAGAACGAATATAACATTCTTTCAAAGGATAACCCAACTCATAAGCAATAGAATAAGCAAGACGAGTTTTACCACAACCAGGTTCACCTTCCAACAATAAAGGGCGGCGTAAATAGAGAGCATCATTGACTGCCTCAGCCAAATTTTTAGAAGCAATATAAGGTTCTTTTTTTATGGGTATATCTAGAAATTCTTTCCCCTTTTCGTCTTTTAATCGTTCATACTTTTGGTCATTACCTTGACCTTCATATTGTCTATTTGCTAAGTCGTTCATTTTTTCAATATTTTTTCAATTAATTGCTCGTAGTTCGTCAATAATTCCTTCAAGAGTATTATAAGTAGAAAGCAAATGACCATCAGCATTTCTTAACTTTCTAAGGCATGTATTTATCATATCATCTTGTATCTGTAATTTTTGAAGATAACCCCTAAACCAGTCACATAATTCATTAATTTGAAATGATTTAGGTATGCTCAGGTTAATACAACCCTGAATAGATTGTTTTATCTTAACATTAGCAAAAATAATAATTAAACAGCGACTTTTATTTTCTAAATAGCAATTACATTTCGTTTTTATTTCTGATAAAAAAATATCTGTCATCGAATTTAAATTTTTTTTATTGATATTGTAATTCCAAATTATTAATACAACATCTAAAGGATCAGTCTCAGCTAATAAATCAGTTATTTGATTTATGTTGTTATTTTTTAAGTCATCATCAATTGATTTTAAATTCCGACTCAATCTAATCTCACGAGACCAATAATCACGTTGAGTTTTCTCCTGTAATTCGTGGAGAATTCTCTCAATAATATAATTCTTTAAAATTGTGTACTCTTCCCCAAGACTAAAAGCAAAAACTCCTTGATAATCTAATGCTTTTCTAAATTTGTAGACTAACTCATCTAAATCATATTTAACAATTATATTGTTATCTTTATTATTATCTTTATTATTATCTTTTATTTTGATAGGTGTTTTAGATGTCGGTATTTCATGGTTTTGTTGCCTTTTTTTAGACATACGTGAACGATGATCAGGAATTTGGTTTATTCGCGATCGCTTGGGCTTAAGTTTTTCAATATATCCTTTGATAGTCAATCTTTCATCTGGATCTAATTTATTTTGCAAATATATCAAAAAAGATTCTAAATCTTCTGGTTTCTTTAAAATTAAGCTATAAAAATTAGTGACTAACTCTTTCACAGGTAACTTGTAATCTATTGTCGTTATATCAATTTGTACCTCACTAATATTTATCATTGCTTTTAAACCTTCGCTAGGTTTTTCTAGCCCATTAAAATAGTCAGTTAAAATTTCCTCTAACTTAATTTTTTCATCAATACTCAACTTGAACATAAATCAGCTTATACCGGTTTTACTTTAACTATAATTTACTATTGATATAGAGTGGTAAATATCCCCATCATTACCGAATCATTGCAATGATTTTATTAACAAATAATTGTTCATCAGAATCTTTAAGTAAATGACTCCGAAAAACTCTCAGAAAAGATAGAGAATTCTCCCTACTTTTAAAAATTTCAGGATAAAAATTAGGAATTAACTCTCTCACAGGTAAATTGTAATCTATTGCCGCTGTATCAACCTGTATCTGACTAATATTTACTAATGACTTTAAATGTTGACCAGGTTTCTGCCGAGCATTAAAATAGTCAATTAAAACCTCTTGTAATTTCATACTTTCCTCAAAATTATCAGCCAAAAAATTAGAAGACTTTGGATGACTTTCCCCATTATATTCTTGATTTCTACTTAACCAAAACTTCCCTAAAACCTCAAAAGCAAAAGCACTAGCATGACGAGCAGCTATTTCTTGAAAACCCCCTTCATCCGCCCTACTTTTCCCATCAATTAAATCAGAAATACCCCGAATAATTAAAGCCGAAACCTGTTGATTAGCATGAGCAACTTTTAAAATACCATGACCTTCCATTTCCACTGCTAAAGCATCACCATAATTGTGCTGAAGAAACTCAAATAAATCTGATTTCTTATTAGTAACCACCTTTTCTCCCGCAGCAATAGGCTCAACAAATACATTAGGTTGAGCTGAATCAGAAAATCTAGCTAACCAATCTCTTTTTCTTGCCTCAGCTTTTGCCCGTTGAATCAAATTATAAGTTGAACGGCCAACATCCGGCCTTGGCCTAAAAGTCTCAGCCACCTTTCCCGACTCATAACCATAAACCTTAGTAGCAGCAACCACATCTCCCAATTGGACATCCTTAATTCCTCCAGCTACCCCAACAAATAGAATCACATCAGGCTTAAAATAAGCGATCGCTCTCTCAGCCTCCATCGCTGCAGGAGAATTTCCAGCACCAGTCTGGACAATACCCACTTCCCACTCTTGGCCACCAACAGAAAATTGGCCCCTCTCATAAATTGTCCCATTAGGGTGTATCTCCTCCCTCAAATCACTAAGATGAGCAGATACCGCCATATATTCGATACGAATTGCTGTTAAAATAACCGCACAAACCATAGCTTTTACCTAGTTGTAATTGAATTGCTTTGTATTATGGTAATTTATTTTTAAAAGTGTAAAAATAGAACAATTTTTCAAGAAACTTTAACTGATTTAAAATATTGCTCAATAGACTCTATTACCAACTTATTAAAGGTAAACATTCAGCACTTAAAAAATCAGCTCTCAGGTTTTGAATTTATGCAAGTAACTACTAAGGTTACCTGATGACCAATTACATAACATACCTAATATACGGATGCTGTCTAAACAAACTTTTTAATTCTCCTTAGAGACTAATTCCTACTTCCAATATAATCAGTGAATAACTCATAGCTAATAGCTGAATTCTAATCCCTGAATGCTTACTATTAGAGTGAATATTATATTCAGGCGATCGCATAAAATAATATTGCCTAATTGATAATTATATTAACCCAGTAATTTTAGCCGTCAAAAAAATCCATGAACGACAAAAAAACCATACTTCAAGCTTTTCTACTCGAATATGAAAAATTGAAAGAAGAGCAACTAAAACGTATTGAATTCCGAGACCAAATGATTTATATAACCCTAGGAATATTTGGTAGCATTCTCTCCTTTGCTCTATCAAACAAAACTAATTTGTATGCCCTCTTAGTTATTCCTTGGGTTTGCCTAATTCTCGGTTGGACTTATATAGTTAATGACGAAAAAATTTCAGCTATCGGAAAATATATTCGACTGACTCTCACTGAAAAAGTCAAAACACAAACAGATTATTCAGATATAGAATCTATATTTAGTTGGGAAATTGCTCATAGAAGTGATAAAAGAAGAAAAAGGCGCAAAATAGAGCAGTTAATTATTGATGAAATTACCTTTGTTTTCTCTGGTTTAGTAGCTTTATTTACTTTCTGGTCTCTAGAGACAAATCTTCCCTTAGTAATTCATATATTTTGTACCTTTGAACTTCTTCTATTAGCAGTTCTAGCCATAGAAATTATCATTTATGCCGATCTAGCTAAAGGTCGATAAATTGCAATTTTTATTCTTAATAATTAAGATAAACTTAGACGATTATGAGAATATTTGACTATTAGTTAAAATCAGGATTAGAATCAAAAAAAATCTAATTTCAAGAAAATGTTTAAAAAATACTTTTAAGGATTGATAAAATCTAAAAACTCACCCCTTCCCCACAAAAAAAACGGGATTTTCACACCCTCTCTTTTCCATGAAGAGTGGTTTGGAGAGAGGTTTTTTTATGAGTTAACAAACAATTTATAAAAGCAGAATTATTTACTGAATAATACTTTAATATAGCCATCCGTATTTCTTATGTAAAATCACACGCCTTCAATTAAAATAGCTTTAACTCCTGTGACTTCAACATAAGTGACTCCTGGGTTAAAATAGCAATTTTTACTTTTCAAATACAAAACTTCTGCCTTCTGCTGTCAAGCCAAAAATATCCCTATTCTAGATTAATGAAAACTGCTATAAAACTAGGAAAAAATCTGAGCGATCGCTGCTTTTAGCCACATCAGAAAGTCTAGTTAACCAATCAACAGATATATACTATATACAGTAGATTCTAAGTAATCCTGTAACCCCACCATAAATGTACCCAAACAAGCTGTCCTCAACCTTCTGAGAAACTTACAATTATCTACATAAATATCTGAAGATCCTCACCCTATATCAATTCTATTCAGTGCTTCACTCTGGCAAGGTTTTTTGGTAGTTATTGGGGTGCAATTCAGTTTTGAATTCAAGTAGCATGAATAAAGATAATTACAGACTATCATAGAGAATAACAGATTATAGCCAACAGCTTACATGCCCTCAAATACCCAATCAAAGAATATTGTATTCAACTAACCAAAATACTCTTCAAAAAAACCTACAATAATCTGAAAAATCTATTATTATCTCTTCTGTGGATATTCGATTATATTTCTCAGAGTTATCCTATTCCTATTCGCTAATTTCAATAGCCTACTCAATCTGGTAAATTTTTATCTATAGTATAGACCTATACTTATAAGCGCAGAACATAATATAGGAGCATAGTAATTATTACTCAAAGACATTTATATCATTCTATCTATAAACTAGGATAAATTCTATAAATTTGCTTTCCTTGAAATTACCAAACACCTATCATTACTGAAAATTTATTAACTCAAATTAAAATTACAATCGCCCAGTATATGATAATCTAATTTTTTATACGATAAATTTGCTGTTGTACAGAGGGAAAAAAAATGCTAACGTTTCTAACATTACTATTTCAATTTTTACTACTTCTATTAGTAGTCTTATCCTTTATCTTAGTAGTTGGGGTACCTGTTGCCTATGCTTCTCCTCAAATCTGGTCTAAAGGTAAACCTTTAATTTTTATTGGTTCTGGTTTGTGGTTATTACTGGTAATCTCAGTAGGTGTTCTGAACTTTTTAGTCGTTTAGTCCAGGTTTAGCTAGAGCATCAAGAAATCTCTAAGCCATAATCTGAATTTTGCCTGAAATGAATCGGCTGTAAATTAATGGCCATTAAACCCCATGAATTAATAGATATTGTTTTTTGCACTCTTGGCCAAAAATTGACATAATCATAACCCTAATCAAGCTAACCTTTCCATTATGGGCCATCAGACAAAATTCATCAGGTAAAATCAAGGAGTTGGAAATAAGTCTGTTTGAACAGCTCGAGGAAAACTACAGGCGCGGGTTTAAACCTGTATTCTTTTAGGTTAAACTACTTGGCTTAGTTTAACAAAAGTAATCTGAATAGATTTATACCAGACAGACTAGAGGTATTTTTGGCTATGCCATTAAGAGTTAAAATTGCCGTGATTTCAAGTCCGTCGATTATATTCCCCTTAAAAATTCTTGCGACCTTAGTCCGGGAAGTGTCAATCTTGTCCTTCAAAGCAACATTGTGATGTGTCTGGAACAAAACCCAGCCAGAAATATCAAACATATAGCAATAGGACATTTCCTTCTTAAAGCATGCCCCAGTCCGATAGAATTCTGGGATGGTATAACCAAAAGTCCATCACTCAACTGGTTAGTCTAGGAGTATGTGAAATTAATCTAAATTGGCAATATACAAAATGTAAGATAGGAAACAATGAATTTTAAGAGACAGGAGATAGGAAGTTGGTTATTACTTACTATCTCTAGACTCTTAAAACAAATAACTATCACCTTTGACCCCAATAATTAACATTAAAAAAAAATTCTGATATGACAGTTTTCGAGGGAACGTTTACTCAAGTTGACTCTTTACGCTTTGCTATTGTAATTGCTCGTTTCAACGACTTAATTACTGGCAAGCTGCTTGAAGGTTGTCAAGATTGTTTGAAACGCCACGGTGTCGATCCAGATCCAGATGGTACTCAAGTTGATTATGTTTGGATACCAGGCAGTTTTGAAATTCCTCTAGTAGCACGTCAATTGGCTATGAGTAATAGCTATGATGCAGTAATTTGTCTAGGAGCTGTAATTAAAGGCCAAACTCCTCATTTTGATTATGTAGCTGCTGAAGTCTCTAAAGGAATTGCTGCCGCAGCATTTCAAACAGGAACACCTGTAATCTTTGGAGTTTTGACCACAGATACTATGCAGCAAGCTTTGGAGAGAGCTGGCATTAAAAGTAATAAAGGTTGGGAATATGCGATGAATGCCCTAGAGATGGGAAGTTTGATGCGTCAAATTAAGGGTAGTATTAATTCTTCACCAAATAATTATAGTATTACTGGTAAAACTCAAGCACTCCCAATAACTTCAAACGATTTTATAGAGTCTGATATATCTCCAGAAGTATAACTAAGTTCATCAAAGATTTACTCTCAAAAAAAAAATTTTTGCTTAGAGGTTGACAAATAAAATTATTTATGAAATTATATAAGAAGTAGTCAAAAATTGCGGGTATAGCTCAGTGGTAGAGCGCAACCTTGCCAAGGTTGATGTCGCGCGTTCGAATCGCGTTACCCGCTTAACTAAAACTATAAAATATTTTATACTATATTTTTGAAAAAATACTATAGGAATATTATGAGTACTATATTTATTTATCAAAAATCATTTATCATCTATCAGTTAACCATAATATAATTCTACGACTCACAGCAGAAGATTTTGTCATAAAGTATGGCTAGCATAAACTGTTGAGTCAGGTTCTAGTTTAATAGAGGCTTGAATTGCAATAATATAATCAATCTCAAGTTTTGGATAATATTTTTTCAAAATACTTTTTCAATAAATACTTTTGGTTACAGTAACATTATTTATTCATTTTTATCTAATTGAATTGCTGGCTTTTTCTCTGGGAAACTATAAGCAATTAACCCCGCAATTATATTCACTATAAAATTCGGCACACTTCGATATCAAGAGTGAACAAGTTATGAAATATTTTGTAATTTGTCATTGACAGTTTCAATTAATGAAGGTTTTCCTACACATTAATTTCTCCCATAAATTTACTAATTTATTTTTCGGTAGTCTTGCATAATAATGGTAAGATATAAGATGTTTAGAGTAATAAAATTCAGTTTGTACCAGATGAATTGTTCTAAATACCAGTCTACTAAAATTATAAAGCGTAAACATACTCACTTTGGTAAACGTCGCATCCCTTGTTAGCATTCTGGTCGACAATTTGTGGAACATCCTAGCAAACAGCCTATTAATGAAGCCAAAAGAATATTGATTGATAAAATGTTGCTAGAGCGATTAGCATTGGCTGCGATAGCTAGAACGACTGGCGTTTCCGCACTTATGGTTACAGATGTACGTCAATAATAAACATGAGCAAATTCAACAGGAAATTAATGTTACCCAAAAAAAACAGGCAAATTGACAATTTCCTATAAATGAAATGTGGTCTTATGTCGAGTCTAAAAGCAATAATCAATAGATTTGGCATGCTTAAGATATTAACGATCGCTCAATTGTAGGAGTATATATTGGCGTAAGGGAGCAAGTGCGACAGCTACATTGCTCTAAACAATTAGCTCAAGGTTTTTGGGAATCATTACCCTCAGTATATGGTCAATGTGCTATTTGCTATACAGATTTTTGGGGAGCTAGTCTGAGGAAGTTTTACTTTTAAAGCGACATTGAGCTATTGGTAAGGATATAGGAAAAACTAGCTATATAGAAAGGCTTAACAATATGATGGGAAAGCGTGTTGGAAGGTTAGTAAGAAAAGCATGATCTTTTTATAAAAAGTTAAGCAATCACATTGGAGCTATATGGAACTTCATATATTATTATAACGACACAATTTGTACTTGATCATTACTATGCAGGACTACCTATTTTTTATATTTTTCTGATAAGGAGTTACTAACTTTAGATTACTTGCGTTTAATTTCTTAAATAATTTTTGATAGATATAGCTTTGATATCCAAATAAACTTACCCATAAATTTTGATATCAAAAGGGAACTGGTTTCCGTTCCTATAGTTTACCTAATGTTACTGTAAAAGCTAAGATTTCTCAAATTTCATTAATAATTAAGTGGAGTGAAACATTCAAAATACCAATCTACTGAACTTTTACCCCATCTTGCTAATTCCTTAAAAACTTTATTTCTTTTTGGTCTTTTATTATGACAAATATATGTTTAAAAAAGACTAAAAAATCGCCCTAGAAGGGCTAAGTTTTAAATCCAATTTTTTGGTACAAAGTAAAAGGGTGAACAAGACAATTTACGAAACTACTAAATTGCTCTTCAATGATGGGTTACGACAGAGCCTAAATACCTTACACCTCAAATTTTAGCTATAAATAACTACTCTAGAATAGACCTCTCCAAAAATGCCAATTTTAAAATGACGGGGTAAAGTTTAGAGAATCTTTTCTAGAGATATCTCATAACGAACTATTAGCTTAAAACTATTTTGTTGCTAATTTCACGTTAGTAGCTAAACCAAAAGCTTGCAATAATTGAATCATCATCCAAGTTGTATCAATTTCCCACCATTTCAAACCATGACGTGCTGAATACTGAAAAGCATGATGGTTATTGTGCCAACCTTCACCATAAGTTAACACAGCTACCCACCAACAATTAGTCGAAGAATCACCAGAATCATAAGTACGATAACCAAACTTATGAGTGGCACTATTAACTAACCAAGTACAGTGAAAAACAGCTACTATCCTTACAAAAATACCCCAAACTACAAAAGACCAACCTCCTATAAAGAAAAGCAAAATACCAAAAGCAAATTGAATGAGAATAAAATTAGCTTGCAAAAACTTGTAAACAGGGTCGTTTGCTATATCTTTTGTGTAGCGAGATATTTCAGACTTCATTGGTAATTTATGGAGCATCCAACCCATATGACTCCACCAAAAACCACGATGAGAGTCATGAGGATCTTGTTCATTATCTGAATGCTGGTGATGAATACGGTGTAAGCCTACCCAATCACAAACTCCACCTTCACAGGCAAGTGTACCGCAAAAAATAAAAAAATATTCAAGCCATTTAGGAGTTTTAAAGCTGCGGTGTGTAAGCATACGATGAAAGCCTAAGGTAATACCTAGACCACCTGTAACCCAGTGTAAGAGTAGGGCTAGGCCAACTGCAGTCCAACTAAAGTTACTGGGAAATAGGGCGAACAAGGCTCCAATATGCAGGAACGCCATAAAGCCTATTATACTCCAATCAAGAGAAAGTGTTTTTGATGTTGAAATTGTCATAAAAAATCTTTAAGTTAATAAGTAGATAGCTCCAAAGAAACTAGCTTAATCAAAGCAGGTGTATATTTTTGCATAGGATATAGAAAATATTTTTTAAGAAAGTAAAAAATATTTTCTCATACTAGAACCTGGATGTTATTAATAAGCTATCAGCTTTTGGAATTAAGCTAGCTTCCTCAATAGAAACTGGCTTAATAGCTTTTATAGATATGGCCTCAAATATCCATTTTGTATAAACCGAATGGTAATGGGGGAGTTAAAGTTTCCTTAAAAGACCTTAAAAAAGTGATCTTAACTGATGGCTGATTGGTTATTGTTGAATGCTTCTTTAAGTGTTTAAGTCTAAAATTACAAGTTTATAAAACAGGAAATTTTTATAAAAAAATAGGACTATAAATATAGTAAATAAATATAGTAAAATTTATAAATTTTGGTAATTAATTGACTCGGAAAATTTGATTAATAAGAAAAGTCAACTATAATGTTGATACTAAGCTAAACAATGCTTTGTTTTTTAAGATTCTTGATTATTTTCCTCAAAATTGTCATAACCTTTTAATGAAACTTTTTTCTTTATAATTACAATCAGCCTTAATATCTATCTAAAATTAATTTTTTTTGTATTTATAAAGAAACTTAGATTTTATTAATAGCAATATTAATAAGATAGATTTTATTTTTTTTTTTATTATATCACAAATAAAACAAAAACAAATTTAAAAAAATAAATATGAATAGTATTGAATATCTACAAGCTGGAGAACAAGAGCTATATCCCATATTTTCGGAAATTGATAGCTTGGTTAAGCAAAATCTCAGGGGGGTAATAGATGCTTTTCGTCATCATCGAGTAGGTGTCCATCATTTTTCTGGAGTTACTGGTTATGGCCATGACGATATTGGCCGGGAGACTTTGGACAAGGTTTTTGCAGAGATTATGGGGGCTGAGGCAGCAGCAGTAAGAATCCAATTTGTTTCTGGAACTCATGCGATCGCCTGTGCTTTATTTGGGACTCTAAGGCCAGGGGATGAAATGTTGTCTGTTGTGGGCCCTCCTTATGATACTTTAGAGGAAGTAATTGGTCTCAGAGAAGAAGGCCAAGGTTCTCTGAAAGAATTTGGTATTAGTTACCGAGAATTACCCCTGACCGAAACTGGGACAATAAATTGGCAAGGGTTAGAATCTGCTGTTACTGAAAAAACTCGTCTGGCTTTAATTCAACGTTCTTGTGGTTATTCTTGGCGAGCTAGTTTAGCTATTTCAGAGATTGAGAAAATTGTCAAGATAGTTAAGCAAAAAAATTCTGAAACGGTTTGTTTTGTAGACAACTGTTATGGAGAGTTTATTGAAGACCGGGAACCGATCGCAGTGGGAGCAGATTTAGTAGCGGGGTCTTTAATTAAAAATCCTGGTGGCACAATTGTTATGGCGGGGGGCTATGTAGCAGGTAGAGCAGATTTGGTGGAAGCTGCAACTTGTCGGTTAACTGCTCCTGGTATTGGTAGTAGTGGGGGAGCAACTTTTGAGCAAAATAGATTATTGTTTCAAGGTTTATTTTTGGCACCACAAATGGTGGGGGAAGCGATGAAGGGAAATCATTTGACGGCTTATGTTTTTGATAAGTTGGGTTATGCTGTTAATCCTCTTCCTTTTGAAAAACGACGGGATGTTATTCAGGGGATTAAGTTGGGTTCCCCGGAAAAGTTAATTGCCTTTTGTCGAGCTATTCAGCAATATTCCCCTGTAGGGTCTTATTTAGATCCGGTACCGGGGCCGATGCCTGGATATGACAGTCAGTTGGTTATGGCAGGTGGAACTTTTATTGATGGGTCTACTTCTGAATTTTCGGCAGATGGACCTTTGAGGGAACCTTATGTGGTTTTTTGTCAGGGGGGGACTCATTGGACTCATGTTGCGATCGCTCTGGAGGCGGCTATTAAGGCAGTAGGGAGTAGTAGAGATATTCTGCAACATCCCTAATTTTTAGGAACAGGAGCCAACAATTTTTGGGGTAATCATAATTCATCATAATGCATCATGAAACGCGCAAATATCTTAATTTATAGTTTAATTCACGAACGCCGAACATGGATTATTTCCATAATATTTTCTCAAAATTATTCTAGAATTTAAAGATGTTCAATGATTTTTATAATAGGTTTAGTTTACTGATAGGAATTTATTCAAATGGGTGATGATAATTTCTAAATTCCAAATATAGTAATCCGTGGGTAGGTCGCGACAGATATAATAGTAAGAATAGCATATCCAGTCAAAATAAAAAAAATAAGCGTTATGGATGAACTAGATGATTTTATCAATCAAATATGCATAGTCTAAAGAAATAAAAAGAGCCTAAGCGGTCAAAATGATTTTGTCGGGAAAATCCTAACATGAAGTCAAAGAATTATTAAATGTTTCTCACAGTTTTATTAGGGAATGGAAAAACCAAGCACTATTTCATGGCGTAGAAAGTTTAAGGCTTCAATATAAAGGTAAGCATTCAGATATTAGCAGTCAGCTCTGAGTTTTTTAGTATATGCAAACAACTACTAAGGCTACCTGATGACTAATTACATAACAAACTTTCCTTTCCTTTCTTTTCCTTTCCTAACATACGGAATGCTACTTAACAGGAATTATGTGCAAACATAACTTTTTAATTTTCTTTGGATACTAACTAATTCGTCTTTCTAATATAATGAGTTAATGACTCATAGGTGATGGCTGATAGCTGACTGCTAAATGCTTAAATATCAAGTAGTAAAATGTCATTTAAATGCTGTCGAAAAAGAGCAAATAATTGAGTTATTGAAGGCACAATATTATCTGAAATTATCAATTATATTTACAAATTTACAAATTTACAAAAATATTTAAAGAAGCAATATAATTTAGTATTTGAGTTCTTAAAAAAATATTATAATTTGCTCAAATAAGCTGAAATAAGTTGAAAAAAAACTCAAAAAAAGAATCTAGCTAAAAATGATGAATTAGTGAAAGTAAAAAAAGTTAGGGAGGAATTATTGACTAAATAGTAACCATAAATAGAAGCTGAAAACCTAACAGTTTTTGTGATTTACTAATGCCATATTTTATGAGGTTATCTTTCAGGCTATATTTTGGTAAGAAAAGATAAAACAATATAAATTCCGATTAAAAATGATTGGAAAATACAAGCTTATTATAGAGCGTTAGACTATAAAAATAAGGGATTTATTATGCAATAATTAAAGAGTAAAAATACTGAAAATATCATTAAATTTGTTAAATATTTACAAGAGCAAAAATAAGAAAAAAAAATTTGTAATATTTGGGGGAGGTGCAACTGATCATAACTCTTAATAATTTCGAGAGTATTTGATGTTAATTAATCAAAATTTACCAGAAGAAGAATAGTTGATAAATTGTACAAAATTTGCTCCAAATTTCTCTGAACAAAACCCGGTTGAAGATATGTATTTTTCAGGCAAAAATTTAATCAGAAAATTTCATCATCTTTGCAGTTATTTTAAAGTATTTAAGTTATTAGAAGTTTTTGGTGTTCTGGTCAAATATTTGATTTTCCTAAACTTTTTCAGTATAGAATTTTGCCACAAGCAATTATAGGATTGCTATAGCTAGATAGTATTCTAGAGAATTAAAACTAGTTAATGCAAATAATTTGATATTATATACTGCTTCAGCACAGCTAAAACAGCAAATAAATTATCTTGTTTTGTTACTAAACAACGTCTTTTTAATGATTGTATTCCTTTCCATAAATCTGAGTGTAAAAGTGGAAAGTCTGGGGAAGTATTATAAATATCTACTGCTGTTTCTTGACTTGCCATCCATAATATTACTTGCTTTTCTAGCTCTGACAAACGCTGAAAATATTTGTCTAATATCGGTTCTAAATCTCCTAAATATATACTAGGGCAAGATAAAATTTGAGCTATATTTCCATTAAATAAATCTTCGACCGCATCAGCAATAATATTTAACCACAAAGGATTTCCGCTATAGAGATTAATCAACTCTAAGGATTGCTCTTCATCTGTTAAGTTTATATCTTTTAAAATTGCTACTGCTGACTTTCCTAAACCATCAATTTTTAAAGTCTGACAATGATTATTAGTTGATATTATTTTTGGTTTTTCTTGACTCAGAAGTAACAAACAACTTTGATGAGATAATGTAGCTATTTGTTGGAAAAATTTACCATAATTTTCATGTTCTTGCAGATAAGTACCAGCTAGTTTTCCACTAGCAAAAATTTCTTGTAAATTATCAAAAATAAGTAAACAACGATATTTCCGGAGGTAATCTATTAATTGATTGTTGATGGTTTGAGACTTAGAAATTTTTTCTTTTTTTTGGGATGTAAAATCTGTTTGAGATAAAAATTTAAGAATGTTTATTTGTAGAGATTCACAGGAGGAGTAGTTGTCAATATTGCGCCAGATTATATAATCAAATTTATTTTTTATTTGTGCAATTAATTCTACAGTGAGAGTACTTTTGCCGATGCCAGTTAATCCTAATATGGTGATGATGCGGCTGTGATTTTGTAGTATCAATTGTTTGAGGGTGGTAACTTCGGAGTGGCGATCGCACAGGGGATATAAATCAGGAGCTTCAGATAAATCATAATAATTTTCTGGGTTAGTGTTGTCTTGGTTTTGGTCAATGAGAGTGGGGGAAGATTTGTTTTTAGGGGTGGGAGATTGTTTGTTTTCTCCACAGATATTTATATGATTACTATTAATATTTACGCAGTCATCACCTGTATTTGAAATATGTGAAAAGTGGATTTTTTCTAATATGGAACGAGCATTAGATTTTTTGATATTTTTTCCTAAAATATCCGAAAGAAGTTTCCATAATTTTGTACCTACCTGTTTGATATGGTCGGGATGACGTTGACAATCATCTGCTATTTGGGGGTATTTTTTACCATTTAAAGTACCTTTTAATACTTCCTTTTGTAGAGAGGTTAAATGTTCTCTAGTTTTGGTGAATATTAAATTGTCTGCTAATTCTACTAATGTGTCAATGTCCATAGCTACAGGTAGATTGGTAGTTTAGTTATGCCTCGTATGACTTTATCACACTTTTTATCACTGGAAAAATTAAATAGCACTTTTTAACAATAAATTAGTTATAAAAAATAGTTATAAAAAATAGTTATAAAAAAAATTATTTTTTTTCACTAATTCACATTTTTTTAAGTTAGCAAAACAGAGATGTATGTGACTTAATAGAAAATATTATAACCAAATGCTTTACTACCTCATCTCCCAACTATTCAAAAAGAGCGATCGCAACATTCATATAACAAACCAATTCACAAATGTAACCTCCAAAAAATCCTGATAATTTGACAAATTATTCATTACTAGAATCAAACCATTAACTTTAGCAACTGCTGAATTTTACCATCAGCAAAAGAAAGCGTTTTACCACTATCTAGCTCTTTCAAGTCCTACAAACACTATATAACTTGATATCTTAATATTTTGCATAAGTCTAATTTAATATGAAATCTATAATTTTGACTTCCCATCTCTTTTCCCTGAATTCAAAATCTTCACAGTAGCTCCATCATTCAACTTCTGTAAACCCGAAACAATCAAATTATCCCCAGGCTCTAAACCAGACATTACCTCAGTCATATCACCCTTAACCAAACCCAACTCAATTATTTGACGCCTTGCCTTTTGCTCTTCACCTTCTCCCTCCAACAAATACACAAACCGTGTTTCCCCTTCAAAACCCACTGCTGTCATCGGCACAACTACAGCTTGACGCTGCTCCCAAATCACATTAGTTTGCACAAACTGACCGTCTTGTAACTTTCCAGAACTATTATCCACATCTACCTTAACCAAAACAGTTTGAGAATCACTAACAGTAGGAGAAATAAAACTAACCTTACCCATTCCCAAAACCTTACCTTCAGGACTCCTAACCTCCACAGGTAAACCCAACCACAAATCTCCTAGTCGCTCTAACGGAATTAGTAAATTTACACTCAATACCTGATTTGCCGTCACAGTAGTCATAATGTCACCATCATTAACAAAATCCCCAATCTTCACAATCATATCTCCAATCACACCTGCAAAAGGAGCTACAACTACTGTCTCCTCAAACTCAGCCTGCCAACTATCTACCTCTGCTAATGCTGCTGCTACCTCTGCCAAGCCCTCAGCAATTTCTTCAGGGCGAGTGCCATTTTGCAACTCTTCTAAATTACTACGAGCCTCCGCTACCTCCGCCTCTGCCCTAGCAATTTCTTCAAGGCGAGTGCCATTTTGCAACTCCTCTAAATTATTGCGAGCCTCCCCTACCTCCGCCTCTACCCTAGTAATTTCTTCAGGGCGAGTACCATTTTTTAGCCTTCTCAATATCTGGCGTTGTTGTTCTACCGCTGCTTCTAATGTTTGAATTGTAGATTCTCTATTTCTTTGCAATTGCGTCACTCGTCTTTTTGCTTCTTCTACCCTTGCCTGAGCTGCTTTCTCTTCTTGAAAAATTTCCTGAAAAGTTAACTCAGCGATCGCTCCTTCTGCTCTTAAGTTTTGGTTTCGCTTGACTTGTTCACTAGCTAATTCTAATTCTGCCTGTTGTACTTTTATTTGCGCTTTTGCTTGGGCAATTTCTTCTAAAAGACCACCGGATCTAGCATTTTCTAATCGTACTTTTGCCTCTTGTAATTCTGCTTTTGCTTGAGCAATCTCTTCATCACGAGTACCCGCCCGCAGTTCAGCTAACCTAGCCTGAGATTGCTGGAGACGGGCTCTGGCTGCTGCAATTTTTTCTGGTCGCGTGCCTCTTTTCATTTCAGCCAACCTAGCCTGAGATTGTTGGAGACGGGCTCTAGCTGCTGCAATTTTTTCTGGTCTTGCTCCTATTCTCAGTTGTGCTAAACGTGCTTCACTTTGTTGGAGGTTAGCTTTGGCTCTCTTTAAGTTGGCTTCCACATTATCACTTTTGAGTTTAGCGATCGCCTGCCCTTCAGAGACAAAAGTTCCTTCCTTTACTAAAATTTCTACCACCCTACCATCTATTTCTGGCTTAATTTTAATAGACCGCGTTGCCTCCATCGTTCCCACAAATTCTGAAGTTTCTTGGAGGGAGATAGTTTTTATTGGCATTACTTTAACCAGAGTACTTCTTCGTCTACTTGGCGGTACTGCTGATGTTTCGTTTGGTGTTTTATTGCTATGAGATTGCCACCATTGTCCTCCCACGAATCCTACTCCGAGAGTTGTAGTAATTATTGTTGCCAAAAGTAGAACAGAAAAATTCTTTTTGTCAGATCGATACCATTGAGGAATCGTATTTTTTTCCTCTTGATATAATTCTGTTTTAGTATTTTCTTGTAAATTTTCTATGGATCTAAGTTTTTCTTGAACAGCTGAATTTGATGAATTATGAGTTAGCATTTTTTATTTTATTTTGATTTTTTTTAATAATTATTTAGCCAATTAATATTAGAGTAAAAATGCATTTTTTTCTACTTTCTTAGATGAAAATTTATCATTTATCGCTCTTTCCTAGCCTATTTTATTTGTAAACTTAGGGATTTATTGAGTTTAATTTTAACTGCAAAAAAGAGGGAGTATGATATGGGGGAAAAGAATTGATAAATAAAAGTAGGATCATTAATTCGATTTTTTATGATCGGAGATGTCTACTTCCAAAACCAAGTTTCAGTAGTAGTTACTGATAACTGAAACAGTGATTACTTCATTTTTTACTTATCTGATATATATGGCCAAATAAATATATTAAGAAATATTAACTTATATTATAAACAAAGTTCTCAGGTTTTATAGTTAAACAATGAATTTGTAAAAAAATTGTCTAAAGTCTAAAAAGTATAACGTTATAGTTATAACCGTTTTATATCCGAGTAGAACAGAAGCAGCATTTTTACTTAATATCTCAACAGGCAGATTACAATTGCTATTGAATCAAAAGTGAGTCATCCGTGGGAAAAAAGTTGGCCGACTTTGGGATAATGCCACTCAACGATCGGGGAATACCAGAAATTACACCTGGTCGTCGCGGCCCTGAAGGTACTTGGAACAAAAATAATCGTACAGGAAATACTTTTATCAAAAATTTGGGAGAAGACCCGCAATTTTCCGCAGGGGAGTATCGGAATGGATACCAATCAATCTTAGAGTCTCTTTAAAAAGTATGAGAGAGAGTAAAAAAGCTCACATGGGGTAAAGTATGGTTAAGAGAATATACATATAAGAATGAGGAACGTATTAGGGAGTAGCAAAAAAATAGCTTACCAGTTAGATAGGTCCAATAGTAATAGCCCATTTAGGCAAACATTCATTTAGAAATTATTTAAGTCCTGACTTCAAAACAAATACTAAACTTTGACTCCCATATATTTTGATTAGTTTCGGTAAATCCTGATAATACTTTATCCATTATAATCTAATACTTTGCGCGATAACATACTTCTTTTTTTTCTGGTTATTTTCATCTTTTTGATAGCCTTAAAAATTACAGTTATACTTACAGCTAATTTTTCAGCTGTGTGTTTTAATACAGCCTCAGAATTTTCTTGTTAATCTATTGATAATTCTCTTATATCTAGCGCTTGATGACGATATTTTACCTTTGTTGCTGCTAGTTCATTTCTCTTAAACAATCTGTAGATTTACCCTTTTCCTATTCCAAAAACTTGCACCACTTTGGCGATTCTACTAGCATTTTCTATTATTACTATTACTCTTTGTTTTAAATCTAAACCATAAGCCATGATTTCTACTCCTATACTTTCTCTGTTCAATCTTATACTCTTTTTGTTTTATTCTTAAGTTAAATGATCATATCTGCTACCACCAAATACAGTCATATTTACTTATAAACTCCAATTTAAACCAGCAATTTTAGGAATTGCACCAAACCAATTTTTTTGAACAAAAACAATCCATTTTTGTTATCTTTAATGCATTTTGAATAGATTATTTTAAGAGCTAATTACCGACCCTTATATCCTTTTTTTTGTGATATCAATCTAACAAGTAATCAATTCCAATTACCCTAGGTTATAAATCATAAATTCGTTTAAATAAACTAGCTAAATAACCTCACATCATAGGATTAGGTTCAGATTTTTTTGCTTTTATAATTGACTCATTATCTATTTTTACTAATAACACAGGTCGAATATTATTTGTTAAATTTTGATGAGTATATTGACGATAAATAGCTTGTACCAAAAAACCGCCTGTCTGACAAAAATTTCTGCGCCGATAACTGCCAACTAATTCCTATTCACACTACTAAAGTAGCAACTTATTTCCAATTAGGAACCAGTTTTTTTAAACTCTTATTTCTTAAACTTGCTAACTGCTACTATACGCAATCTTGATTAACAATTTTCTGATATTTTTTATTAAAAATAACTAACTTATCTCGTTTTTTAATAACTATCATTGACAACCTAAAATTCATTTGTATGGTGCCATTATTAACTTTAATTTCTACCTGTAATAATTTTTTTTGATATGGCCTAAATAATTGATGTGCGAGTAGAATTTTACTGAGTAAATAATGGCGAGTATATTTTAAATGAGTAGACTGATTTTTATCCTTCCAATCTGTCAAAATATGTTATTTTATCAAACTATCAATATCTAGTTGATTAGTACCTAAAAAATCAATAATAATTTTACAAATTTTTTGACTTAAAAAAGGTTGATTACCACTCCTATCAAAAACTTTTTATCAAACAGCTTCTAGTTCATCAACCACTCCTTTTAAAACCTCAGTTAATTTTTTTCATCTTTAAAAGTTAACTGTCTTAATTCAATCCCATTATTAATATTAAAAGGAGTCTGTTTGCTATCTATAACCAAATCTTCTGGAGTTGCTGCTCCAAAAAAACAAAAACTAACCATTGTAATTAATTTTATAGCTTCTAATTGATGTAATTCAATATTTTTATTTGGTAAACTTAAAGGTGAAATAGCTTTTAATATTTGACTAAAAACTGCTTTAATATTTTTCTGATTAGACAAATTTTTAAATGTGCACTTAAATGTTGTTGATAGATTCCACTTTCAGTAGTAGTAGTATATTTTAATAGCTCTTCAATTGTTAATTCATCCTCCAACATTTTATACAATTCTAATCTGATTAAATAGGGATGACCTCTTATTATAGACATCAAAGAAACTACTACTGTTATTGGTAATTTATATAAATCTGCTAACTTAGTGACTTGCTCTGGTATAAATTCTTTTAATTCTATAGGTAAACCAACATTAAAAGGAGAAAGATGAATATCTAATTTGCCATAATATTCTGTAGAATAAGCAATTACCATTCGTAAATTTTCCAAAATTTCTTTATGGTTGCTCGCCTCATACCAACTTTTTAATATGAGAAAAAAGTCTCTAGATATTTCTGGATAGTTAAAAATTTTATCGACTTCATCTAAGATTAAAACTACTACTTTATCTTAATGATATAAGAGATCCTCAATTTTTTCAGTTCAAGATATTTTACCATTTTTGTCGTCCCATCTATTCCTGTTAGGAGCATCAGGAAACTGACGTTTAATATTTTTACTGAATGCTTTAATAAAATTATTAATATTTTTAATATTTTCTAGTTCAATTAGTTTGTCAAATCTGAGATAAATAGATTTATATTTATTTTTAATTGCATGAGCTTCTATCTGCGTTAATAGAGAATTTATACCCATTTGTTTTGGCATTTTAATTTTGATTAAACAATCAGGAACTTCTATATTTTTATAGTATTTTTCTTCGATATAACATTTTCTAATTCGATAACTTTCTATATAAAAAGCAGAATCTAGTTTTTCTTGTCTACCAGGAATTACAATTTTGCGAGCACTAGAAAAATATTTATCTTTCAACTTCTGACAAACTAAGTAGGGTTGATATTTATTGAATATTTCTACTAAAAAATCTTGAGACTATTGAGCATAACTATAGTTTTTTGAAAAACCAAATTTAACAGCGATCGCCTTTAATTTTTTACTGATATTTGTCATCTACTAATTCATATAATCAGATTTTTTTTGTTTTGATAACCAGCCAAAAATAACTTTAGTACTTATGACTCATTATCTGTTAATTAATAGTATAAAAATATGTTAAAATACTTCTTTATTAATATTTTTTATATCTAAATATAACACTGGTATTTTGCCTTTTTTTGAGATGATATTAATAGCTTAGTGGCACAAGAATTTTGCTTATTAATATATTTTTAGTATTTGGGGAATAGAGAGAAACAGAAAAGGGATGCAGTAGAAAATTACAATAATTATTGTATAGATGTTTAGATGAATATTCAAAACGTGAATTATATTTTCACCTATCTTCTGGCTTAATACTGAGGTGAAAAAAATGTCATATTTTTTCTAGGTTAATTCTCAGGGGGAAAAAATATCACATTATTATTTTTCAATGGTAGAAACCGGATTTGTATTTAGACCCCTTACTATACTTACTTTTATTTCCAATGACTCATTATCTGTTAATTAATAGTATAAAAATATGTTAAAATACTTCTTTATTAATATTTTTTATATCTAAATATAACACTGGTATTTTGCCTTTTTTTGAGATGATATTAATAGCTTAGTGGCACAAGAATTTTGCTTATTAATATATTTTTAGTATTTGGGGAATAGAGAGAAACAGAAAAGGGATGCAGTAGAAAATTACAATAATTATTGTATAGATGTTTAGATGAATATTCAAAACGTGAATTATATTTTCACCTATCTTCTGGCTTAATACTGAGGTGAAAAAAATGTCATATTTTTTCTAGGTTAATTCTCAGGGGGAAAAAATATCACATTATTATTTTTCAATGGTAGAAACCGGATTTGTATTTAGACCCCTTACTATACTTACTTTTCTTTCCAAGCAACCCGGTTTCTAATAAAATTGAAGGTGAAAGTTTACTTCACATTTTACCTATTCCCAAAAACCAAACTATGATTATTTGTAATGAAACAAATTCAAGAGAAAATCATTTTAATTTATCGGTTTTAGGAAACAACATAATTCAATTATCAAAAACAAAATAATGCTCAAATTTAGAACCTTAATAGTTAACATTTTCCCTCAAGCAGCAAACCGATATGGAGAGGTAATTATTGTTTCATATATCTCTTTTTTGTTGATTTTTTATTCCAGTTTTTACAATTTTTTCTTGATTTAATAAATTGCCAACTATTTGTCTAATTACTGCAAAATTTTCTAGAGCATTATTTGTTCTACTTCTAGAATTATCTTTTTGAAATTGAACATCCAGAACCCAGTTTAATTGATTTTAAATTCCCCAATAGCCACGAATAGCTTCAGCTAAAAGTTCAGAATTATTATCTAAACTACTAATGTAATATCTTCGTATCCCTAGTAATTTTCCATCTTTTTGATAACGAAGATAATCCACAAAGCCAATTGACTTGATATTTTTTCATTCCCCAAATGGGTCTACTTATTCAGCAATATTACTCACCATATAATAGTATAGATATTCCTGACAACCATGAGATAATTCTAGTTGACAATAATCACTTTGTGTCCTTTCTTTTCCTTCATTTTTAGATAATTTATTTAGCAATTTTTTTACCTTTTAATAAAAATAACCGTGATGTTTTTTGTATCTACTCAATATAATGGGGTAGGTAATGATTGATCACTACCCTCACCACAAGAGCAATGGAGTGTATTGGGCGAATCACAAAAAAGAATAAAGGATAAAAAATAACGACAGTGGAATACAGTTGGTGATCAAATATGAAATATGAGACAAGCATCTAGAAGTGTCAAAAATTAGTTACTCAGATTCTGCAAACAATCAACTCAAGGGTCATTGAAGACAAGTCTTTGTCTTAAAAAGTAGAGGTAATATTGAATCTGTGTGAGCGCCTTCTAACACAACTCAAAGAATTACAAGAAAAAAACAATCCCTAAAAGACGAAAACAACTTTCTGAAGTGAGAACAACAACAGCCCATTTTCAAAGTTAAAACACCTTGAAGATTTTCTCACAACTATTGAGTACAAAAAGAACGAAAGCTACCTCAAAACCATTTATCGAGTACTAAAAAATCTCAGCTCAAAATAGATAGAGAACAAATACTAGAGTATTTGATGGAATTACTGCCTATTGATGCACAGTTTAAAGATTTAGTTGAAGTAATCATTCAAGATCTTACCAACAGAACAGATAAGGTATTATTCCTTAAAAAGAAATACTACTGACCTCAAAAGGGAAAAACCCCTAATGGCAAAATTACCACCAGGTAGGCTATCAGAATTTGCTCCTCGAATAAAAAGTTTAATCTAAGGTTTGTACTATGGGGGAAATATGACCCAAGACCAACTATTAGATTTTCGGAGGGCGGTTTTGGGCATCTCTATATCACCGGGGAAGGGAGTCAATTTTTTTCATCAAAAACCAGTCTTTTTTTGAGACTCCAAAAAGCGAAATTTATCATTAAGTAGTTCCTGGCAGCATTTTGACCAAACAGGAGCCGGTATAGGAGCACCCAACTATACTACAAATCTAGTGTGTAGCCTTCTTTATACCATCTACTTTACTACTCCCAACAAAGAGCAATTAAGTTGACTTCAAAGTTTACGTAAATAGACCAGAACATGAGTTTATTCTCAACTTTTTTCCGTTCTCACTGTTGGAGACCTTACATCTACCAGATAAATGGCAAAAATCTCTGAAATTATTGCTCCAGTAATGTAATTGAATTCCATAAAGTTTAATGGGTTACTAGATAGATATTTACCATTATTAGGGTTACTTTTGCCTAAACCTATTTTAGAACTGGCAGGAATAGCTTTTGATCATCAGCTTTCTGACTCGCAAGTCAGAAAAACTCTCATAAGTGATGATGCGCCTCAGTTTAAGTTACTTTCAGTATAGAGTTTGCTTTGTGTTGGGTACATCAGGAACCACATTATCAAAAGTTAACTCCCAAGGTTAATTATCATCAAAAACTCCTCCAACAATTCTTGGATTATTTTTGGTATAATATTAAAAGTTACTAGCCTTTAACAGATGCTCCCATACTTTCGACTGCCTTAAGACTACCCTCTGAATTTTTAGAACTTTTCACAACTGTGAGTAGGTGATCAGCAGCTTGGTAGAACCAAAACGATTAACTGTTACTCTTCATTTGAGAGTTGCTGTTGGTGTTAGAGCATCCCCAATTGCCATTCCATAATAACCAGGTGCAATTAGCTGCTTGAGCTATGTTAGCTAAAAAGCATATCAGTTATGGAACTCAGACGATGGATGGGACTGCATCTTGGGATACTTTTATGTTCCGGGTTGCTACTACCCGTAAGCTAGGATTAAGCTTTTTTGAATATGTACACGATCGCATTTCTCAGACCATGAATATTCCTGCTGTGGCAACTATTATTTATGTTCGCGGAGCGTGGCGTTAGCCATATCGCTCCTTTATTCATTCCTTTGCTTGTTCTTAGCAACTAGAAATCATTGCTTACCCCACCATATTGAGTGGATACTTTTTGTCAAAGTAATTACATAATCACTCTGTTGTTTTGTAATTACTTTGACATTTTATTTCTGACTTCCCTAAGCATAAATGGTAACTACCACAGAGGGATAAAACTTTGAGAAGTTAGAGAATTGCAGTGATTTCAACTGCTGTAAAGTTCCTACTATATATGGTGGTGATGAGTAAGTTCTGGGTAAGCTTTTTAATTAAGTCAATGGTCTACTTAACAATAGAGAAATCAGTTCCTTTTAGGTTCGGTTTCCCTTCCAGAATAGCAAAATTACCGCCACTACCAAAGCCAGCCTCGCTACCATTCTCATTGTAGAACAAATCACCGGTTTCTTTGCTGTAAACGATAAATGCGTCACTAGTTTCAGCCTCCTCATTGTTAGCAACGGCATCAAATTCAGCGATAACGCTAAAACCTTTACCTAAAGTGCTTTCTAACTTATCAAAAGTTTTTTGGCTTAAAAGAATAGCATCCTGGCCACTTTTAAAATCAGTTATGGTATCTAGGCCAAAGTCTTCAGGCTTAAAAGAGCTATTGCTACTAAACTTAAAACGATCTTTACCCTGACCTCCAGTTAAGGTATCATCGTCATTACCTCCCATCAACATGTCATTACCCTTACCCCCAGTCAGGATGTCATCATCATTACCTCCCATCAACATGTCATTACCCTGACCCCCAGTAAGAGTATCGTTACCATCCAAACCTTTGAGCCGGTTTCGCTTTGTATTACCAGTAATATTGTTATCTAACTCGTTACCAGTACCATTAATATTGCCCTTACCAATCAATCTCAAATCTACTTCTTCGTCTTTGAGGGTATGGTTTTTGTTCGACTTGATAGCTTCGGGAGGCTTCTCACCTTGATTATAAAGCACAGAGAATTGATTAGTAGTCTCAGTGGAGAATTGAGCCTGAGCTATATCTATGTTGCCATCCTCATTGAAATCTCCCAAAGCAAAATTGTTACTTTGAAGAAAACTTTCACTTTTGGTTTCTAAGGTCTTGGGAGTAGTAGAAAAATTGCCTTTGCCATTCCCTAAAAATACGGATATTGTTTTAGGGGAGGAATATGGGGAATATGGACCAGGCAAATCTGGGGAATATGGACCAAACGAAAAATTATTCTTGAACGTTGCTATGTCGAAGTTACCGTCGCCATTAAAATCTCCTACGATGGCATCATCGATCTGCTCTTCCAATTTGACGGTTTTTCCTTCCTTAAATTTACCCTTACCTTGACCTAACAACACCTGAATTTTTTGAGATTCGTCAGGATCCATTCCTCCTGTCCGTACCACTAAATCTTGTTTGCCGTCCTTGTTAATGTCACCTCCTCCTACAAGGTCAATCAGATTTTCTACTTTAACATCAACAGATTTATCCAATTTGCCGTTTGTCTTGCTCAGGTCAATGCGGATCGAGCTTTCTCTAGATGTTTCAGTTGAACTGACTGTTATATCGTCTAATCCATCATTGTTGACGTCTTCAATGGAGAGGAAGGGGAAACTATCTTCCTCAAAAGCAACTTCTGTATCCAGAGTAAATTTACCTTTACCGTCTCCCAGAAGTAAGGAAATTTTTTGCTTGCTGGGGCCAAGATCAGAATAATCATAATATCCCGAAGATCCCGAATATGACAGAATGGCTAGATCGAGGTTGCCATCGCCGTTAAATTCACCTACTCCTACCAGTCCATCATCTTCTAACATAATGCTGGATGTTTTTAAGGGTTTAAACTTGCCATTTTTCTGCCCCAAGTCTATAGAAATTGTAGTTTTTCCAGAGGAGTAGTTGAAAACGCTCTTCACCCGATCCATCAAACCGTCACCGTTGAAGTCTCCGAGCGCTACTGGATTAAATTTGGCGTCGAAAGCTGCAAAAGGAGAATTATCAACCGCCTCAAACTTTTGGTTTTTTCTTAATCGTATCTCGATCTTGCTTGGGGTAGAGAATGAGGATGAGTAATTGCTTAAAGACAAATCATCTAAACCGTCGTTATTAACATCTGCAAAGGATATCAAATCGGTATTTATGACATTAAGTTGGGTATCGACGGTTAGTTTCCCTGTATCGTCTACCTTTAAAGCCGTAATTTTGCCGAAAGTCTCATTAGTTTTTGTGTTATATGCACTGGTAACTGCTACTGCGTCTAGGTTGCCATTTCCGTCGAGTTCTCCTATTTGGATGTCAGTGGGATTACCTAGCAACTCCAGACTTTTGCTACGCTTTGGAAATTTGCCTTTTCCATTTCCGAATTCGATGAAGACTGTTGTAATGGGGGATAATGTATCTGGGTCTATAGATCCTTCCAGAACTATGCGGTCTAATTTTTCATCTTTGTTGAAGTCTCCAAAGGCAAAATAAGCTGGTAGATCTTCGAATTCATAGAAGACTGGAGAGTCTTGGGATGGGATAAATTTTATCTCCAAAAGTCCCGGGTAGTTGGCGATCGCCTCTGATACAAGTTGATTTTCCCCTATTTGATTTTCCAGTTGAGAAGTTCCACCAAGAGCTATATTTCCCACTTTGTCTCTGGATGCAGCTATATTCGCTCCCGTTAACTGCTGGAGGCGGCCTATAAATTCTTCATCTCTGGCAACGCTACAGGCATATAGTTGAATTTCCTTGACTCCCCATTCCGAGAGTAAGTAGTTGTATTCATCTATGTTGCTAGCTTTAAGCAGCTTGTTGCCAAGATACAAAGTACCAGGCTCGCCGTGACAGATAATACTCAGACTTTCTGCATTTGTTTGGGATAGTGCTTCGGAGATTTGAGATATCGCGTCCCTATCTCCATCTAATAAAACTATAGACTTTTGCCCTGCTATCCCTCTGACTAATTGAGGGTAATGTTCTAGAGATTTATCTATTGCTACTAAAGACTTTTCCGTTCTTACTTCCTTAGTGAATGTTGATATAACTGAGGAAGCTGTAGCATTATTATTGTGAGCTACTATCATTATACACTTAACCTCTAAACTTTATCTCTTTTTTTTTGACTAATTCAATCTAGCATATTTTTTTGTAGTTAGGGGGTTTTAATAAACTTTAACACTTTCTCATTTTTGGAGTTTAGACTAAATAGTTGTCTAATTTTGTTTCAGATATATTAACGGTCGCAGAAACTGAACAAATATCAAAAGAACGACATGAGCATTGACTTAATCAAAAAATATAGGTTAAAAAGTATACTATTAGACCACTTTTCCCATTTATTAAACAAATGTCAACAAACCGAAATTATTCTAAACTTGAGTCGTTGAGTATATCACTTACAATGTCTGGGTCATTTTGAGTTAATAGACGGTGCTTAACGGGGTAAACCTGATAATCTGCTCCGTCTATTTCTTTTCTCAAGACAGAAATTGTTGTTTTCACAGCCTCATAACCAATCTGAATACTAGACTGCTCAATAATCAACTGTAAAGGACTATTGGGATTAAGTAATTTTGTAGCTTTATTTCTTGAGAGGTCTAAAATTCCAAAAACCTTAACTTTATTCTTCAAGGCAGATTCTGCTACTGCTGCAACTGTAACCTCCGTTGCTATATTTGATCCCCCCCAAAGTATCTGAACATCAGGATTATCTTCAAGTAGTTTTTTAACTTTTATAATATCACTACCAAAAGCAATGCTAACAGAGTCAACAATTTGAAAAGGGATACCCGAATGGTTGATCGCTTTTAAGACTCCTTGAAGATAGGGATAGTAGCGATCATATACAGCACCATCAACTAAACCAATTTGAACCGATTTTGACTGTAAATTCTTTTGAGCCCATTCTGCTATATATTGGCCTGAATCATAGCCCATTTGAAAACTATTTGTATTATAGCAAGCAATAGCTAAATCTTCTGCATCTATAGGATTAAAGCAGAAATCAACAGTGGTAATAGCTACTCCAGCATCCCTTGCCAGTTTCAGGGCATCAAGGGACTGAACAGGATCTTCAGGCGTTAAGATAATCCCATCCATGCCATCCTTAATCAACTGCCTAATTATTTTCGCTTCGTTCTTCACACCACCGGGATAAGAAATACCCCAAATTTCCACACGACGGTTAGCAGCACGACGCATCCCAAATTCATAGGTATCAGAAATACTGTCAGCATTTTCTGGTTTGAGCAAAGCTATCCTTAAACGGGGTAAGCGTGCTTGTTTGATTTGCTGTTCCCAATTAGGCATCCTATTGGTTTCCTGCCAATTTTTAGCCTGTTTAATTTGAAATATTGACCACATTTTTGCTCCCCACAGATCAGCACCTTTTAACTGAGTTTCTCGGAAATTAGTGGGGTTTAATTTAGCTTCGATCACGTTAGTCGTGCTACCAAAATCGGTAAAACGCAAGGAGGCATTCTCTAGATTAGCTTTATAAAAATCAGCCCCTCTTAAATTTGCTCGATTAAAATTCGCTGATTCTAAGTTTGCCCGATGGAAAATAGCATTATGAAAATTAGCCCATAAAGCTTTCATATTGACGAGATTAGCTTCAGAGAAATCAGCTGCTTGAAGGTCAGATCCATACAAATTACTATTATCTAAATTACTATTTTGAAGTATGGCTTTCTTTAAGTTAGCGCGTGCTAAATTAGCACCTTCTAAATTGACGTCCTTTAAATTCGCACCTTCTAAATTAGCATTTACCAAGTTTGCACCTTGAAGATTACTCCCCTGTAAATTAATTCCGGCAAGATTAGCACCTGAGAGATTTGCTCCTGTTAAATTTGAATAGGAGAGATCCATTGAATATTTATTAACCTTAAGTGAGCCTTGAGTGAAAGATAAAGATTGACAAGGACTAAGGGTAAGATTAGCCATATTCGCACTAACTGCTTTTAATCCTGGATTACTTTTGCAGCCTTTATTTAAAACTTTCAGGGCAGCAATTCTGCTATCACTATACTCATAGCTAGATTCCTCCCGTAGAACTTTTCGAGCATTTTGTATCTCCTGTTTTTGTCGACTAGGTATGGTAATCACATAAGATACCACGGCAAACAACAGTGCGCTCTGACTTAAAATAGCTGCTAACTTAATTAAAGAAATATTTTGCAGCCATTCAACACAATCAGAAATTTTTGTATCTAAAAGAGAAATAGGCTTCAAGAGTGTAGATTTTTTGAGCCTAAGTTTTTGATAAATTCTTTGAGAATTTTCATGATTGATAAACTCAGAGTTACTCATTTCTTTTGGTAAGTTTTTTTCTTTTTTATCCATTAGTAATTTTTCCTATTAAATTAATCTATAAAAATTAATAATTATTGAACAATTTTTCTGAATCATATTTATGGAAATCTTTAAATCCTTGAGGAGTTAAAATACTTATTAAAACTAGATTAGAGGAATTATTTAGACCTTTAGTAAAATCAATTACAACACCACCTAAATCAAACTTTGACATAGCAGCTTGTTTTAAAAAACTCTCACGATTGATTTCTCCTGGTATTGCTTTGAGAATTTTTAAAGTCATTTTTCCTATAATATATCCTTCTAAAGATACATGATCAAACTTACTATTTAGCTTAGATTTTGCCTCCTGAACAATAGGTAGATCAGAATCTAATTGAGGAACAACTTCTGTAATAATTACTTGATCTGTGATCCCGTATTCTTCTAAATCAAACTGTAATTCTTCTTTATGGGCAAATGATAGTGAGGAAATAACCCAAGGCTCTCCTTCCTTTTTAGCTACATTAATAAATCGTGCAGCATTAGTAGAAGTTGCTGCTGTTACGACTAATCTACAGTTTATTCCCGTATTTTTTTCCCACTGTTTTAATGAGTTATAACCTTCCTTTGTATAGGGAGTATTACGGGGATAAAACCCTATGGGGCCAAGTAAAGAATTGCCTTGATTTCCTTTTTCTTTATACTCTAAAACTTTTTCATATGGGCGTAATATACTCTGATCAACTTCTGCTTTTACTAAAGCATATATAAGCCCTTTTAATCCTGACATTCCATAGCTGTCATCTTGAACATAAGCACAAATTTCATAGGGTTTTACCCCAGCATTTAAAGCGATTTTTACCACAGCTTCTATTTCCTCTGCATAAGTCGCACGATAATTAATGATTAGTTCAGATCGCGAACGCAAAAGTTCAGAACCTGTAAAAAAACCAACGGCAGGAACATTGTTTTTCTTTAAAATTGGCAATGTTTCTTTTGCGGTCGGTGTACCAACATTTCCAATCATCAAAAAAATTCCAGACTTAATCAACCTTTGTGCTTTTTTACGAGCAACTAAAGGCTCATAATAATCATTTTTAAAGATTAATTGAATTTTTTTTTCCTGTACTAATTGACCATCAAGTGCAGCTTCTAAGCCAGATTTCATTCTATTGCCTAAAATCTCTTCTTGTCCTTCTAAAGCGAGGACAGAACCTAGTCGAATTGTTTGTTCAGTAATTCCTTCTGTGGAAATTGTATGATCTGAATTTTTTGAACCTACATTTTCAGTTAATTCAACATTAAGAGTGAGGGGTTTAAAAGGGTTCGGACTACAAGCCCAAGCAAAAATAGTCATAAAGCCCATACAACCAGCTAAGATGGTGGGACCTAAATTTCGTTGGTGATCTGTTTTTTTTTCTAAAGTCATGTCTAAAATATATCTCCAAACAAGGAACATTGAAGTTGCACTTCCATCGCCTAACTACTTGTCGGCTAAGGTAAAAAGGTTTCCGCGATATCGTCTCCTACTACCAAAACATTGATCTCCTTTCCTTAGTGCTTAACTGCTCTCGAAATCTAAGTTTTCTTTTTTTTGAGCCGAGAAAAGTTTAAAGGAATTTCGTTAAGCTCCCCAAATGTAATAATTTATTCAGGGTCTTAGGTATGTGGTAACTGTTTTCAAATCTGACTTGAGGGATCAAATCACAGTAGTCAGCTCCTATTAATATCTCTATCTCCGGAAAGCCTGTACCATTAACATACATTTTCCAGCATATTTGACGAGCATCATCCCTATACTTTTTTTTTGAGTTTGAGGATAAGATACAAATTAAGGAGCACAATTTGTGTCCATTGTGATTTTGCTTCCCAGATCAGCTTACTATTAGATCCAAATATGTTTGGACTGGCACCCTTGATATTCCATACTTTTTCCCTTTTATTCCCTTTGTCCTAACCTATAATTCACCCGATAAATATGTAGCGCACCCAATTAACTAAATTTTATTAATGGTTAGGATATTGAGATTCAAGTTGTTCTTAGGAGCTATATAAAAACAAGTTGTATAAATTTTACTTTAGATAAATTGTAAAATTGAGCCTTGATTAAATTTAGCTTCTATAAAAAAGCTCTCCAACTTACTTTTACACTAGCATTTTATGCTAACAGGATTTTTTTTAATTAACAATATAAATTGTAATATTTTTTAAAATATTTTTCCAAACTTCTCTATATTCTCTTGATTTTTAGTAAAGTAAAATTTATTATTTTAACTCTATCCTCTCTTCTAAGCAAGGGTATGCTTTGAAGTTAAAAATATTGTTGAGTACCAGGAGTGATAATGATTTACAGAAATTTAGTTACACTTCAAGTGTTTAGAGCGAGTAAACTGCAAGTCAAACAATAACTTAAGCATACTAGTCGGCACCCAGAAAAAAATAGCTACTTTTGCTTCAATATTGGAAAATATTCCAGCAAAAGTAGGCGATCGCTTCCTTAACTCTCTACAAAAATCTCTTATCAAATAATTCTTAACCACTTAAGCATTTGTAAATGAGATATCAAAAAATATCAGACTTTTCAATACTAAGAAAACTGAATAACTTCAAGCCAACCAAAAGCTTAAATCAACCCTTAATAACATTAAAAATTATACTTTTCGATAACACCTTATCAGTAATTTTTTTAGCTGTAACCAAACTCCCTAAATCTGATTTTTTTCCGGAGCATTAGGAGAAAATAGTTAACAGATGACTTTCCACTATTCCTCTCTCTGTTAAATTTTGATTCATACAACTAACTAATTCATGCATTTCTTTTCTTATGCTTGACCTACCAAAATATATATTTTTCCTGTCAAATAACAATTATATATTCTCATTATTGAATACATTATGCTTACATCCCCCCAAGAAACGCTATATTAGTAAATAGTCAACTAATACAACTATGAAAAAACAACTGATCGCGGTCTCTAAAAAATTAATAACCCTAATATTAGGAATCATCCTTATTATTAATTTACCCATTCAACAGTCATTAGCAGCATCCCCAGAAGATTTACAGGAATTACAACAACTACTTGAAACCCAACTTGTACGATCCTATCAACAATCAGTTGAAGATGCTGTTGATGCAAGAATTGATGAAATAGACAACTCCTTATGGTCAATTACTTTAGATAATACCGATCTAATATGGCAAAAAGTAGACGGAAAACCCCAGGTATTGATGGTAACCTGGACTTCCTGGGATGGCTATGATGACAAAATAGGTGAAAAAATGCAGTTAACCCGAGAAGTCTGGACTACTCCTGTTCCCCAGTTACAAACCTTTATATCCCAATTTAACCTCAATGAAGATAATTTAACCCTCAGACTGGAACAATATCTGGGCTTACCTCCTGAAAATGGTAAAACCAAATTTGTGCAGATGTGGGTTGAACCTAAAGACTTATTCCGTCCTTGCCCAGATCCAGAAATTATCGATACTAGCTGTAGCTTGAAATTTCCTTCTAATGTTGAACCCCAATATCAGGAATGGGTAAATGAAAAAATACTCACTTCTTATGGCAAGAATGGTTATCCTTGGACAAGGTTAGGCTATACTTATGATTGGGGAAGTATTACTACAGAAATAGGAGCAAGTGAATATGTAGTTCGCGTAGGTGCAGAGGTGGAGATAGATTCAGTTATTAATACTATTGAATATGTTCAATAAAATTAAACTTTGAGCTAAGTCTCAAACCAGCCCTAGTGCCCAGAAAAACTGTATAGTTTAAATCCAGTTGAATACTTATTTTATGGGTGGAAAGGTCCGGAGGTCCGGAGGTGGGAAGATTGAAGATTGAAGTAATTATAGAATCATCAACACATACTATATAATTAGATTCTATAGTAATCCTAAATCCTACATCTAAAATCATGATTTATTAAAAAATAGCTCCAACTCCTATTACTCCAGCTCAATTACCTCCTGCCTTCATGCAAACTATTTCTTTCACCCATCAGAAGGATGACTATCTGACCATTAGCACTCCCAAATATCTTAAGTTTTAGTAGATTTGCTGGTTTGGTGGTTTCAGGTTGAGAGCAAAGATAATTAGTAGGTTTAGTGGTTTCAGGTTTGGTGGTAGAGAGCAGAGATACAAAATAATTGCAGTCAAAAGTTATCCATAAAAACCTAGGCAAAAATCAATTGATTTGGTAGTAAGTTGTGATCAACTTGTTAAATTTTTAACCTGACACCTGACACTTGATACCTTAAATTAACAACTAATTCTATTTTTGCGAGGACATCAGTTACTATATATAAATTATTGATTCAATCTACCCATCTTTACCAATAAAACTTAAAAAAAATTATGAAAGTAGTTAAAATAACTACCCTCCATTATCAAGACGATCGCTCAGATAAAATTTATGAAGTCGAGCTATTTGAAGTTACCAAAAATCAGCATTATATGGTAAATTTTCACTACGGTCGTCGCGGTTCACGATTAAGAAATGGTATCAAAACAGATGGCTATGTTCCCTTGGTAGAAGCTGAAAAAGTTTTCCAGAAATTAGTACAAGAAAAAATTAAAGGTGGTTATCGTGACATTACTGGAGTTTCCCTAAATTCTCTCCCCAAAAAAACAGAAATTCCATCTCAATATCACCTCCGCAAACAAGCAATTTTGCAACATTTAGCTAGAGAAAAAACTAGTCGTCCTCTGGAAAAAATTATTTGGCGAGCCGGAGAATTAAAAATAGCTGAAGCTACTCCCATGTTAATTAATTTTATCGGTACTGGTACAAATTTCAGAGATTATTGTATTGCTTGGTCTTTGGGTTGGTGTGGTGGAAAAGATGCCCTCGCAGCTTTAATTAAACTGTATGAAAATCCAGCAACTTCAGGGTTTGTTAGTCGGATAGTTTTTGAAGGAATTTTGAAATTGTCTGACCCTGAAGTTAGAGTAAAATTGCAGACAGAAATAATCAATTTTTTATCCCCAGAATTAAGAGATTTGGCTCGTCATGGAACGGCAGAAAAATTTGAGGAAGTATTTAACCAACTTCTGGGGGAAGGTAACAGTTTCTCTGACATAGAAAGGCTATATCAAATAGATAATAAATATGTGCGACCTGCACTTTTAAATTTTCTCCGCACCGCTCCATTTGAAGAAAACTTTTTTCAACCTATTCGTCATATTTTTAAAATAGCTGAATATCGTCGAGACCCAGATGTTTTTGCCATTCTTACTTATAGATTTGACAAAGAAAATACAACTGGCTGGAAAGTTTATACTGAAAAAACTCGTAATTATTTACGTAAACGAATTTGGCGAACTTTAGAGAAACTTGGCATAGATAATGATATTGAATATATTAATTTGGCGGTAGGTGTTTTACTGCAATATTCTGATACTGATGCTATCTATTATTCTCAACTAGAAAATAAATTTGTTCATTTTTTAATCTTATCTCATATTCTTTACACAAATCATTCTCGTTATTATTTATCTTATGATCGACTAAATTGGTCCTTTGGTGGCTACTTTGGAAGAAGTAATAAGGAGGTAAAACAACGGGGAGAAGCTTTTCCAGAATTATGGGAACAACAACCGGAAATATTGGTAAAATTATTATTGGAAAGTAACTGTCACGCCGTACATAATTTTGCTGTCAGAATATTGGAAAATTGCCACAGTTTTCATCCCAAATTTGATATTAAAACTCTCATAGAATTTATCAAAAAACCTTATGATGTTACAGCTAGATTTGGATTTGAATTAGCTATAGAAAGATATAAAAAAATAGAACCAGATATTGACTTAGTTTTAGCATCAGCAAATAGTGTTTTACCTAAAGCACATACAGCAGCTTATCGCTGGATAAATGCACAACCAAATAGATTTATGAATGCTAATTTTCTGGCGGGTTTAATCACTAGTCAAGAACCAGAAACTCGTGAATTTTCTGAAACATTACTCAGGTCACATAGTCTTACGGAGGGTACTGCTAAAGTATTAATTGGCAAGGTTATTGCTGAGTTATTAACTTTCAAAGAAGAAACCCCCTGGATAGAAGAAGTCGCCCTAGAAATTGCTAATATATTGTTGAGTTATTTCAGCGATCGCCTAAAACAATTAGGGATGGGAGTTATTATAGATTTACTCCAACATCCACTAGTAGAAATTAAAGAATTAGGAGCAAATATTCTAGAAAAACATGAAACTCCTCCGGCTGAATTACCTACTAATTTAATTGAATCATTGATTGAATCTCCCTATCCAAAAATTCGGGAAATTGGAATTAGAATATTTTGGCAGTTACCAGAGGAAGTTTTGATAAGTTCTCAAAGAGATTTAATTATTGCTATGGCAGTTAGTTATGAGGAGGATATTCGGAGTTTAACTCAACCTATTATTCAGGATTTGACAAATAAATATTCAAATTTTGCCAATCACTTAGCCAGGGAATTTATTGATATTTTGGTAATACCAGAAAAGTCAGAAGGAGTTCACGATTATTTAGTGAATTTATTGAGGAATGATATTCCGGGATGGCAAGAGAATATTAGTTTAGAAAAAAATCTGCAGTTATTAAGAACTAAATCTGAACTCGCTCAAGAATTAGCAGGTTTAATATTAAAGGCAAATTATCGGCAATGGGCAGGAGATTTTAAAGCAATTGAAATTGTGAAGTTGGCAAATTATAAAGTTGTAGCAGTTAGACAAGCTGCATGGCAAATATTTTTGGAAAATATTCCTCATTTTCGGAGCAATTCTCAGGAGATGTTAGCTGCAGTTAAATTGTTAGAATCTGATTGGGAAGATTCTCGTAATTTTGCTTGGGAAATATTTCAATCTTATTTTGATAAAATTGATTGGTCTCCGGAAATAATGGTGAGTATTTGTGATAGTTTACGAGATGATGTAAGAGAGTTTGGGCGTCAATTAGTGATTCGTTATTTTGAGGATAGTTACGGTCAAGATTATTTGTTAAAGTTTAGCGAACATCCTTCAGGAGATATGCAGGTTTTTGCGACGAACTTTTTGTCAGATTATGCAGCAGATAATCTGGAAAGATTACGAGATTTACAACCTTATTTTATTAGTGTTTTGTGTCAGGTAAATAAGGGTCGGGTAGCAAAGCAGCGAGTATTTACTTTTTTAGAGCAGGAGGCAGAAAAAAGTGAGGCTGCGGCGCGAACTGTGGCTGAAATTTTAACTAGGCAATCTCTGACTATTGCTATTGGGGATAAGGCAAAGGCGATCGAAATTATGTTGAAAATTCATAATAGTTATCCAGAGGTTTCTTTGCCAATTTCTGTTAAGTCTGTTTCTGAGGTTCGGGGTTATAAAAGAAGTCAATAAGAGCTCAAAAGATGTTGAACCAGGACTTAGCGTTGGGAAGTAAAATTGACTTCGGAACTGAACTTGGAGAGATTCGAGTTGAAATTTCCTTTCAAATTTTTTGACACAGAAAACATTAAATAATATCAGGAGAAACAATTTATGTGCGCACTTACTGGGAAGACATTAGCAACTGCTGTTTTAAAATCTGCTGCTGCATCAGGCAACGTTCCTATTGCTCCACCTCCCACAGTTGAAATATATTCTACAAGTGAGATTTGGTGAAGTTTGTAGATTTTTAGCAGTTCTAGAACAGATCAATTATCAGTCCTTTAAGCAAATTAATCAAAAGCAGAAATCATCTATCTGCGCACTTCGAGTCGGAACATTATCTACTTGCACCCTGAATTTTATTTGGATTTGTTTATGACAAATCTGTTTCCATTTCAGTTATTAAGCAATTAACACAGAACGAAGAACCTTTTTAATAATTATGGGTGGATGATTAAATATCAAAGTATTGAAATATAAGTAAAGATTTTAGCTTTTTTGGAGCTTTGAAAAAGTTCCTGGTTTTGGGTCTAGTAAACTTCAAAAAAAATTAGTATTTTCTGCCATCCCATGGCAGTAGGGCATTTTTATTAAAGGCGATCGCAAAAAAAATCAAAGGGATCAATAAGAAGTGGTAAAATGAAAAAAGAGTGCTTAGTTTTTACTGTAAAGATATTATAACTAACAATATATTTGATAACTTGAAAAAAGTAAATTATTTTCGTCAAAATATGGTAAAATACATCAAATTTTGGTAGTATCAATCTTAAGTATTTTAACAATAAATAGTAGTTATAAACAGATTAATTGTTTAGTAACATTAATCGTTATAAAACTGATAAATAGCTTAAACCTACCATCAAAAAAGTAACCTTCATATAGTAAAACTAGGAGATTTATAATGGGAGCAAGAAAGTCAGAGATATTAATCAATTTTTCATGAAATAAACCTCAGTACCCACCTCCATCCCCAGTGTTGCTTTCAACTCAATAACAGAAAGAATATATTGGTTGGGTAATAATTGGGATCAAGTTTTAGCACTCTCTACTTAAATAGACAATAAAAATATATTTTTAATAAAAACTCAGGTGAGAAAAAAAATGAGAATAAAACCATAATCTCTTGTTTGAAAAGCCAGAAAACCGAGCTTTTAGTGAAACTCGGTTCTGAACTGATATTAGATGAAGCGTAATCGCCATTACCTACAAATTTAATAACCTTTTTCCATGAATAACTGCAGCCACTGTTACCAGATCACCTTTAATCTTATAAAGGACTCGGTAACTGTAAGCATAATTTTGTCGATAACTGTCGTCACCAAACTCTTTGACTACCTCTCCCCCTAAAGGATTATTAATCAAATTTCTAGTGACATTAATTACCCTGTGGACTACTGCCGCAGCATAGGAAACAGAGTCACGCGCTATATAGGAAGCGATCGCATCAACATCATCTATAGCTTTAGAAGACCAAACTACTTTATAACCCATTTACTCAAAAGCCCTTCAGCTTCTTCTTGTGTAATTTTTCTTTCTTTATCAGCTACTTCTAAACCATGAAGAACTTTTTCAATCACATATAAATGATATTGAACATCTTCAAGGGAGCAATTATCTGGCAATTTGCTTAATAGAGATTCTACTTTTTTCTTAGCGGTATTCATAAAGTTCATATTATTAAGTCACTGTTCCTAGGTGTACATGATCCACTGGACAGCGACATTTAGTGTGTTCTATTATCTGGCTTTCCAGACATAAAAAAGCGAAAAACACACCTCCTCTCAGAGGAACCTTAAAGGTATTAATCGTTTTTAGTTGTAATTTTTTTATTTTGAAACCAGGAGGCCTCATATACTTCCTTTAAATTAGATGCTTTCATGTTCCAGCGCCTTTCGCAAAAAAATAGTTCAGATTACCGCCCGCCTTGGCTCTAGATAATAAAATAGGAAATATAACTCATCAAAACATACTCACATAAGATTCTATCTTTGTCTTGTCGGTTTGACCCAGACTAGGTGAACTATAACACCCTAATTTCCATAGCTCAAAGCATTTGGGACCATTTTTTTCATTATGTTTAAATAACCACTTATATCAGCATTAATTAATCTTCCACTTCCTGTACGATACAGTCCTCTTTTCAGTCTTTGGCCACTCCATCTTGACTGATTTTCCTCAACCCATTACTGATTTAATGGCCAACAAACTAATCTGAGGTCAAAAGTTTCATATACTATCAAGAGCTTATCAAACAAAAGATCAAATAAATAGACCTACTTTCAATTTTCAATTTGTCCAGAGGCGGATCAATGGTTATAAACATAGATTTTAAAACCTTAACTACTGAATCAGGTGAATAACCTCCTTTTAGATAGGGACTCAAAAATTAACTTCAGTATTTCAAATCAGAGTAATAATAACTGATAACTGAAATAACCTCATAAGGTTAGCTTCAAAGTATAAGGCAAAATTACCCTAGTTGAAGATTTAGATTTTCTGTATACATAGACCTAGAAATTTTCATAATTGGCGATCGCCTTTGTCATCTTCTGAATTACCTCCATCACAGGTATACTTCCCAATTCACCAGTACTACGAGTACGAATACTCAAACTATTAGACTCAACTTCCTTAGCACCCACAACAGCCATAATAGGAATTTTTGCCTTCTCAGCATTACGAATCAACTTACCCAAACGCTCATTACTCATATCCACTTCAGCACGAATACCTACTTGAAGCATCTGCTCCGCAACTTCTTGAGCAAAAGGCCAAAATTCAGAATTAACTGGTAAAAGTTTAACCTGGGTAGGAGCCAACCACACAGGAAAATCTCCTGCATACTCCTCAATTAAAATTCCAATCAACCTTTCCAAGGAACCAAAAGGTGCCCGATGAATCATCACCGGACGTTTTCTTGTACCATCTTCTGCTACATATTCTAAATCAAATCGTTCCGGTAAATTATAGTCTACCTGCACAGTCCCCAGCTGCCATTCTCGCTCCAAAGCATCCTGGAAAATAAAATCTAACTTTGGACCATAAAATGCAGCTTCACCAATACCCTCAAAATGATCCATACCCATTTTTTCCACAGCTCGACGAATTGCACCTTCAGCTTTTTCCCAAGCTTCATCAGAACCAATATACTTATCTAAATTAGGGTCTCGGAAACTTAATCTAGCCTTAAAGTTCTGTAGTTGTAGACTTTTAAATACAAATAGAGTTAGGTCCACCACACTGAGAAACTCAGCATCAAGTTGTTCGGGTGTCACAAATAAATGAGAATCATCTTGAGTGAAACCCCGGACTCGGGTTAAACCACCTAATTCCCCAGATTTTTCATGGCGGTAAACAGTACCAAACTCGGCAAGTCGTATTGGCAACTCTCGATAAGAACGTAGTTCATTTTTATAGATTTGGATATGAAAGGGACAGTTCATTGGTTTTAAAACAAAACCCTGTTCCAGAGCTTCTGCTTGTTCATCCTCAGCCATCATCGGGAACATATCCTCTTTGTACTTTTGCCAATGTCCGGAAGTTTTGAATAAATCTATTCTGGCAATATGGGGAGTATCTACAGGTAAATAACCCCGTTTCAGTTGTTCTTGTTGAAGAAAGTCTTTCAGTGAATTTTTTAACATTGTACCTTTAGGAGTCCAAAGAGGCAACCCTGGTCCAACAAGATCGGAAAAAATAAATAGTCCTAATTCTTTACCTAGTTTACGATGGTTCCTTTTGAGAGCTTCTTCCTTACGTCTTTTATACTCAGTCAGTTGTTCTGGAGTTTCCCAAGCAGTACCATAAATACGTTGCAATTGGGCTTTGGTTTCATCTCCACGCCAGTAAGCACCTGCCACAGTTTCTAACTCAATTGCCTTGGGATTAATTTGCTTTGTACTTTCAATATGAGGGCCTGCACATAAATCCCACCAGTCTTCACCAAGATGATAAATGGTAATTGGGTCTTCTAAATCTTCAAGAATTTCTAATTTATAAGGTTCTTTAATTTCTTCAATTCGACGTTTAGCCTCTTCCCGGCTGACTTCTTCTCTAATTACGGGTAGATTACGTTTAATGATTTTTACCATCTCTTTTTTGATGGCTTTTAGGTCAGCTTCTGTAAATGATTCTAGGGTATCAAAGTCGTAGTAGAAGCCATTTTCAATCCATGGACCGATTGTTACTTGGGCTTTGGGAAATAGCTTTTGTACCGCCATAGCCATGACATGAGATGTGGTATGACGAATTTTTTTGAGAGTTTGTGACTCGCTAGTGCGGGGTAAATGAATTTTTTCTGATTTTTCAGGGGAAGAACTAGATTCTGAACTGGACATTAGTTATTTATTCTGAGGTTTTAATATTGTATATTTTTACAGAGATGGACTTAGATTGAATTTTAGTTAGGTTATCACAATGTAGGAGTTTGAAGTTTTAAAAACTAATACATATATATTATAATAGAAGTTTTGATTACTATATCTAGAGCTTACTGAATAAATATAGAATCTTGATAATACATCAGTTTAAGTAGTGGTATCTTAATTTCAGAAAAGTACCAAAAATATCAGTACTACGAATAGAAAATTTTTTACAAGAGGTAAAAGTTACTAACATACTGACTATAATTATTCCTCAAAAAAAAATTAGGTATTTTGGTTTCATTTAAATTGGATTTAAAAAAAAATAGATGTGTAAGTACAACTAAATAACATAATATTTACAGCCTATTTTAGGATAGCAAACTCCATCTTAATATTCATCTATTTTACTTTTTTGCTGTTCCCTAATACCCCCAAATCGACAAAAAAATTAGCTTGAAAGCATCATATTTCCCAGGAATAAAAAAAGTTGCCATACATCCATAAATATTGTAAGCATAATACTTCAGCTAAAGCGACTAATTAATGATAACTGAAATCAATTCCAAAACGACAAAAATTATGTCATTAATTAGATGCTTGTCTAGCAATTTTTAACCAAGTATCATATTTTTCCTGATTATTTTTTACCCATTCTTGAGCATGACGCAAAATATCTTCTTCTTTGTCTTCACCCTCTTTAATGCGTAAACTTTCCCTATTCATATCTGCTATTGGAATTTCTACTAATTCAAACCACTTTTTAGCTACTGGATTAGATTCTATAAACTTTTTATTAGCCACAATGCTCTGTTTACTTCTTGGAAAACCAAGATTTTTTCCATCTACTGACGTATCTTTTTCACTTAGACTTGCCATATTATTTGGTAAAGATGTGAAAGGAACTGTTAACCAGACTACATCTTCCCCTGGTTTTAAAACTGCAGATATCCAGTGGGGATTATAGGCATAATAGAGAATAGATTCGCCTTTCTTATAACGAGTAATAGCATCTGCCAGAAGCACTGTATATTGTCCACTATTATGTTCTACTGTATCTTCCAGTTCATACTTTTCAAGTTGATGGTCTATATTTAACTCACAAGCCCAACCAGGATTACAACCAACTAAATTTGCTTTGCCATTTTTATCTGAATCAAAAAGTTTGGCTATTTCTGGATCTTTTAATTGTTTAAGATTAGTAATATTATATTTATCTGCCGTTCTTTTGTCAATTTGATATCCTTGCTTTCCTGGGGGTGTTAAAAATCCAACTCCCTCTAATTTTTTTTCTCCACCAGCATTTGTGAAGAATTTTTCATGCCCTGGTTGATAGTAAACTGTGCTGTATTCTAAGTCTCCATTGGCAATAGAAATATAAATTACTGGATAATCACTTTGTTTTGGTTTATTGACTTTGTAGCCTAATTGTTTTAGACCAATATTAACAATTTCAGTTTGAAATAATTCTTCTATCCAACCACTATTATAAGCACTACTAATAATGACACTTGAGGGATTGGGTACTTGTTGACAGGAGGTAAAAATTATTAATAAGCTAGTTATAATTGTGCCTAAGATTATTTTTAGCGGTGTTTTTTTCATTTTGCTTAGATTAAATAAACTTCAAGATAACAATTTTATTTAGTAGTGAGAAATTTTGTTCCTGGTTATCAGAAAAGAAAGTCATTTCAGTTATCATTATTGGCCCCTAAAGCCAGATGTTTGAAATACATAAGGCAAGTATTTTTTTCATCCCCTCAAAAGGACAGTCTTGAAACCTAATTTTTTTGTCATCAAAAAAAACTGCTATCTTAAGAAGATAATAAGTTCTATCTCCATATTATCAGGTTAAGCTCCGTACTTTGACAAAGCATAAATTAAAAATAACATAAAACCATTATACAATAATTAATTATTTTACATTTTATCTACCTGTTTTCTGCTCTATCCTTTGTTTAAGCTATTTTTAGGAAAACCTGGATATTTCCTTAACTTCAAAATATCAATGACTTCGTATTTTACCCCTTAAAAAAACAAATTCCTGATAGTTAAGATTCTCTTTATAAAATTATTATTAAGATATTATAAAAATAGTAAATATCTTCAAGTGGAAAGACTTCAAGTGATTAAAATATCATTGCTTGACAAAGTATCATCTCATCCTCAATTTACAGTAAAAAATTATTATTTATCTTTTCTCCTAATCCCTTTTTTAGTTCACCAGGCAGCTTAATTAGCTGCTTTTTTTGCTATTTCTAACCAATTATTATATTTTTCTTGATTATTTTTTATCCACTCTTGAGCATGACGTAAAATATCTTCTTCTTTGTCTTCACCTTCTTTAATTCGTAAACTTTCAGTATTCATATCTGCAACTGGAATTTCTACTAATTCAAACCACCTTTTAGCCACTGGGTTAGACTCTAAAAATTTTTTATTAGCCACAATGCTCTGTTGAGTTCTAGAAAAACCAATATTTTTTCCATCTAGTAATGTATCTTTTTTTGTGATATTTCTCATATCTGGTAAAGAGGTAAAAGGCACTTCTAACCAAACTACATCTTTACCTGGTTTTAAGATAGCAGATATCCAATGAGGATTATAGGCAAAATAAAGAATAGGTTGCCCTTGTTTATAGCGAGTTATAGCATCTACTAATAGAATATTATATTGACCTCGACTATGTTCTACTGTATTTTCTAGTCCATAAGCTTCGATGTGATGGTCTATATTTAACTCACAAGCCCAACCAGGATTACAACCAACTAAATTTGCCTTACCGTTTTTATCCCAGTCAAAAAGCTTGGCTATTTCTGGATTTTTTAATTCTTTAATGTTAGTAATTTGATATTTATCCGCTGTTTTTTTGTCTATTTGATATCCAGCTATCCCATCAGGTGTCAAAATTCCAACTGCCTCTAACTTTTCTTCACCACCAGCTTTTTCAAAGAATTTTTCATGAGATGGTTGGTAGTAAATAGTACTATATTCTAAGTCTCCATTAGCAATAGAAATATAGATAGCTGTGTATTCAATTTGTTTTGGTTCTTCGACCTTATACCCGAGTTTTTCTAGACCAATATTAACAATATTAGTTTGAAATGACTCTTCTATCCAAGTACTATGGGCAGTCCGAATAGTTACCGTTTGAGAATTAGGAACTTGTTGACAAGATGTAAAAATTATTAATATGCTCGTTAAAATTGTTCCTAAGATAATTTTTAGGTTTTTTTGTTTCATTTCGATTTGATTGGGAAATTTTACTATTTATTAAATATTTAATTTTCTGATAATTTTTTGGTTGATAAACAGCTATCAGTTTTATAGTTTAGGGAACATAACTTAGAATTAAGCTTTAACTTAAAATCTTCAACTATAAAAAACAGCATAATGCTACTCAAACAATATGAATGAAAGACTAATAATTGATAGCTAAAATCACCTTTTTACTTCCTCGAAAACTTAATGATTGATAAATCATAGCTAATGGCTGATGGATGAATATTTAGCTTTTAATTATAACTTGATATAATTTTCGATATCTCAAACAGAATCATTATTTTTTATGGCTCGAAAAAATACCCAGAACGATATCATACAGTTACCTATTATCATATCCAGTATTTCCTAATTATTATTAGTCCTAGTTAATATTTCCAAAAGAAATACTATACCCTCAATTAATCTATAGTCAGCTCCTATTCTATTCTTAAAATTAGGATATAATATAAATTTGCAGTAAAAGATTTATAATTATAGTCATGGCCAAAAAATTACAGGTAGTATTGAATAAAGATGTTAACAAGTTAGGAAAATCAGGAGATGTTGTAGATGTAGCTCCTGGTTATGCCCGTAACTATTTGATTCCGAATAAAATTGCTTTTCGTACTACTCCAGGTGTTCTTAAACAAGTAGAACGTCGTCAAGAACAAGAGCGGCAAAGACAAATAGAATTAAAGCAGGGAGCATTAGCTCAAAAGACTGCTTTGGAAACAGTTGGTCGCTTTAAAATTGCCAAACAAGTAGGTGAAAATGATGCAATTTTTGGTACAGTTACTGATAGAGAATTAGTAGAAGTAATTAAGGAAAGTACAGGTCAAGAAATTGATAGACGCGGTGTTACTTTACCAGAGATTAGCAAAATTGGTTTTTACAAAGCTGAAATTAAACTTCATCCAGAGGTAATTGCTGAAGTGGAAATTCAAGTAGTAGGTCATTAATAGTTATCAGTTATCAGTTATTGGTTGAATTATCAAAACGAATAACTGATATCTGATTGACTAGATATTAAAAATATTAACCGTTATTAATAGTTGACTAACAACTTTTACTTTATAGATATATAGTATTTAGAACTAAAAAATGCGGAAGTTTTGTCTAAATAGGGCTTACTCAAAAACACTAACTATCAGCTATTTTTCTCTATCGCCTGATAAACAAATTCACCGTAAATAATATTATTAGATACACTAGGACCATCAAGTTGCCCAACCTTTTCTTCACCATTTTCATATCTTAATACTAGCTCATCTTTTTGAGTAATATCCCAAGTACCAAAACGATTCGTTGAATAATCATAAATGTGATAAAATGAACGATCATCGTCCAGGAAAATTCCTTCATATATGCTCCCATACGGAGCGTAAGCTAACCAATGATCACTAAAGAATTCTTCCCAGTCAGTAGGTTCAGGAAAATCTAGACTTTCAACTACATCATTTGCGATATCTTTATAGTCTTTTAGTTTATTAACAGAACCACCCACTGTCACAGTAGCAATTTCATCATTAGGCCCTACAGTACTAACCACATAATACTTTTCTTGAGATATTGAATTTTTGGCAGTATAAGTATTAGTAATTTGATTACCTTTTACCTTTGCTTTTCCTTGTGGTTCATAGGTGGTTTCGTCAATTGCCCAGGTATTAGCCAAGTTCTGTATAAGCCCTGTCAAATAATTCGATCTGACGCTTAATTCTACATAGACATCTGGATACTTTGTAGAGGTTAGTGTAAATGGAAAATACTGACCATCAACAAACGATCTTCCTTCAAATATTGTTTCAAACATTGATTTTTGTTTACCAACCCATCCTTCAGGTATTTCCAAAGAAACTCGGTTTTCAAACCCTACTCGTGTACCTGATTCATAAGTTTCTAATACCGATGGAAAAACTGTATTAACCTCCTGAGAACTCAAACTAAGTTCATAATTTGTTTTAGCATTACCTTGAGCATAAACTTCTACATAATAAATTCCTGGTTCTAAAACTTCTGTAATTTTTTCTGAATTTTTACCCTTGTTAGTCGATTTATCCAAAACTGTTTCACCGTCTTCATCAATTAATCTTAGATTAGAGTTTTGCTTCAGTTTATTCAGATTAATATCTACTTCTTGTTCTTCGTTAATCTCAAAAAAATACAAATCTATTCCATCTCGTTTACCATTTTCTCTGTAGCCAATTTTATCATTAACTTTCAGTTCTTTCTGAGATAATTTTCCTAAATTATTCGCTCCATCTATACTTTTATCATCAGGAACGTTTTCTAAAATCAAGCGATAAGGAGTTTTTGCATTTCCCACAGCAGATACCCGCAGATAATAATCTCCTGCATCTAAATATTCAGTAATATTTTCTGATTTTTTACCTCTTTTATTCGACTTTGCCAATACTTTTTTACCACTTTCATCAAATAAGTGAAGATTAGCATTTTTCTGGAGTTTATCCATCTCAATATTTACTTTCATATCTTCAGATATGCCGAAACTATAGTAGTCATATTTATCAACCTTGCCCTTTTTTTTGTAGCCAATTTTATCATTAAGTTTCAGTTCTTTCTGAGATAATTTTCCTAAATCATTCGCTCCATCTATATTTTTATCATCAGGAACTTTTTCTAAAATCAAGCGATAAGGAGTTTTTGCATTTCCCACAGCAGATACCCGCAGATAATAATCTCCTGCATCTAAATATTCAGTAATATTTTCTGATTTTTTACCTCTTTTATTCGACTTTGCCAATACTTTTTTACCACTTTCATCAAATAAGTGAAGATTAGCATTTTTCTGGAGTTTATCCATCTCAATATTTACTTTCATATCTTCAGATATGCCGAAACTATAGTAGTCATATTTATCAACCTTGCCCTTTTCTTTGTAGCCAATTCTATCGTTTATCTTAACTTTCTCACCAGAAACTATATCTATTTCAGTTGCAGTATCAATCTTATTATCTGACTTTTGACCAGCTCTTAACTGAATATTTGTATCAAAATTATCACCTGTAATTTTATCAATTTCTTCTGTATTTTCAACACTTGCAGAATCTCTAATAGAGATAGATTCTAATTCATTTCCTAGGAAATTATAAGAACCAAGCGAATATTCAGTAGAGTTTATATTATCCTCTAAAGTTGAATTTTTTATGGTAATATCTGAAGTAGAATCGAAATAATTAATCTTATGATTTGAAAGTGAAAATAAATCACTTTTACTATCAGCTTTTGTGCCGAATAAATCAGAAAAAAATGAGTTTATCTCACGTTCAATATCCATTGTCTTTGCCCTCCAAAATTATATAAATAATTGATTTTACATCGAAGTTATCATGATTATGTTTTTCTCGGGTTAATTTTAATTATTTGTTCAGTTTTTTGTGTACTCCAGAGGTTTAATATCCAAACCCTATTTTCTCTTTAGTTTGAAAACTAAACCGATAAATATTCAGACAAACATAATATTTTTTTATCTCTCCCCTGCTCTCCTACCCCCTCGTCAATAAAATGTAGAAAATTTTTTGATAAATAGTATAATTATTAGCAATCTCTCAATTGCTTTTTCTTCTTTTAAAAGCAATGAAGCTGATAGTTGAATACTTACAAAATGATTTTTAGTAAATCTTAGATAAATGCAGAGCGATCGCTTACCCCCCCAAAATATTGAATCAGAAGAAGCTATTTTAGGCGGTATTCTTCTTGATCCAGAAGCTATTAATCGAGTCACAGAATTGTTACACCCAGAATTTTTTGCTATTCAAGCTCATCAAATTATTTATAAAGCAATGTGCCAACTTTATAGTCAAGGCAAACCTACTGATTTAATGACTGTTACCAGTTGGCTTTCTGATCATAATCAATTAGAAAAAATTGGTGGGCGAGTCAAAATAGTTCAACTATTAGAACGAACAGTTTCTGCAGTTAATATTGACCAATATGCAGCTTTAGTTCTCGATAAATATATCCGTAGAAAATTAATTCAAGCTGGAAATGAAATTTTTGATTTAGGATTTCAAACCGCTACTAAATTAGAAATTATTCTTGACCAAGCAGAACAAAAAATTTTTGCTCTGACTCAGGATAAACCACAACAAGATTTAGTTCCTATTTCTGAGACTTTAATTAATACTTTTCAGGAAATTGAAGATAGAAATGAAGGGGTTGCTTTACCTGGTCTTCCTTGTGGTTTTTACGATTTGGATGCAATGACTGGAGGTTTTCAACGGTCTGATTTGATTATTGTTGCAGGTAGACCTTCTATGGGAAAATGTGCTGCTTATGATACTTTAGTTTTGCAAAAAGATGGTAGTTTAGTTACTTTAGCAGAGGTTTATAAAAGGCAGGAAATAGAATTATTAACTTTGGGAAAAAATAGCAAGTTTTATTTGACTAAACCTAGTGCTTTTATTGATGATGGAATTAAACCTATATTTAGAGTAACCACAAAATTAGGAAGATTTGTAGAGACCACAATTACTCATCCTTTTTTGACGGTTAATGGTTGGAAACCTTTATCCAAATTACAGGTTGGAGAAAAAATAGCTGTACCCCGTCGGTTAAATATTTTTGGTAATGAAACTATTTCAGAAAGTAAGTTTTCTTCCCTGATTAATTTTGACAATTTATATCTTTTTCCTCTTGTATTTCAGTTAGAGAGATCCCAATTAGCTTTATTTATTAGATATCTATTTTCCTTAGATGGATGGGTGAAAATATATCAGAACAAGATAGTATGTTTTGGTTATTCTACAGTTAGTGAAAAGTTGATTAGGCAAATACAACATATTTTGCTTAGGTTTGGAATTGTTAGTGGTATTGAAAAATTTGAAGAGAAGAGAACTGAAAAAATAAAAGTCGTTAAAGAAGTTAAAAGTCAGAGGTCACATAGGGAGGAATTCACATTTGCAACCTACAGAAATTGTTATTGTGATGGGAAATGGCATTTGACAATTACTGATGCTTTATCTCAGAAAAATTTGATGGAAGATATTGGTGGTTTTGATTCTAAAAATTTTTATCTATTCGATTTACTTCAACCCCATAATTCCGGAAATCAGGAATTAGA
>ENA-UENV01000004-UENV01000004.1-marine-metagenome-genome-assembly--contig:-NODE-4-length-77948-cov-3.658487_pt1 | contig 77948 bp, 64 predicted proteins | sample MGYA00237878_ERZ529328 | MGnify/ENA primary metagenome ERZ529328 (study PRJEB26372, sample SAMN05368348) | marine metagenome | biome: cultured habitat; feature: ocean water; material: water; isolation... | reverse complement strand
ATACTTCCGAAGTCTTTAAGACTTCGGAAGTATCTCAGGAGTAGTTAGTTAATCCGTTAGCGCATCCGGTGAGGCAGATGCTTTCGCTAACTTGTAGATGGTATTTTGAATGGCACCTTCAAAGGCAGTTCCATCAGCCGCCCTTAGCTTGTATTTGATCTCCATAACCCAAGTAGGTTGAATCTCTGGTAGCGTGATCTTCAATAGCTTGCCATCTTCGCTCAAAGATAAGTCTTCTATGGCTAAGGTTTGCGTATTGTAGCGCTTGGAGCCATACTGGCGGGTACGTTTGAGTTCCCAGGTGTTGATTTCAAAGGCAGAAGCTTCTTCCGCAGCCTTTTTATCTAGTGCATTGGCGAACTGCAACTCAATACCGGATTCCGTAGCCTTCATAGCAACGGGTAAATGTAGAGGCTGTCCAGTATGTCTGATGCGGTATAACCCTCCCACCTGAATCATCTGATTGGTCGCCCAGGCCGACATGCCACAGCCATAAAACTGTCCATCTTTGTCGTTGAATCTTCCTCTCATGATGCCCGTCGGGAACTGTGGTACCGGTAGTTCTACCATGCCACCTTGACGGGTACCATCCACCGTTTGAGGCAGCACCACGAAAACCTTGCCATAGCCGTAGGACAGGCTTAACAAGCTACCATTCAATGGGCCCCAACGATCACTCTCGGCCCAGAGCAATTCAGCGGGAGATCGATCGTACTTGCTATCCATCCAGCACAAAGGTTGTTCCATGGCGGCATCACTGGAATCCGCGGGGGCTCCATAACCATACATATTTCCATAGAAACCTCCCTCTTCCACCCAATTGATTCGATTCATCGGATTCCAATAACCTTCTTGATCGGTTACGATGAAGGAGCCGTCTGGATTGATACAGACTCCATTGGCTGCTCTAAAGCCATGTGCTATGATATCAGATTGTTTACCATCGGCACTTACCTTAATTAGGGTGCCATGTTGTGGAACCAGAGAGGTGCGGGCGTGCCGCCCACTTTTAGCGTAATAGAAATTACCTTTCTCGTCGGTCTGCAAACCCATCGCAAATTCATGGAAATGCTCCGTGACCTGGTGATCACTGTTGAAGCTTTCATAAAAATCTGTCTCTCCATCTCCGTTCAGATCGCGCAAAATGGCAATTTGATCTCTACAACTTAGGTAGATATCTCCTTGGTGGTATTTAATGCCTAAAGGCTGGAAAAGTCCGGTGGCAATTCGGCGCCATTGAATCATCCCTTCCTTCTGACTAATTCCTTTCAGCAACCAGACTTCTCCATCGATGGTGCTGACGACTGCCTGATCACCGTCTGGAAGGAAGTCTATTCCCGTAGGTCGCATGCGACTTTTCCAAGGATTATCCTGGGGCAAAACGAAGACATCGACGGCATAGGGAGATTGCTCGTCTCCTGGGATGATGGGACTTTCGATGATCTGAGGATCATGCACAGGGCCTCCCTTTGTCAAGGCGCTTAGATCGGTCGGAGATTTCTGTTCAGCAAGCACTTCCTCGAGGGCTTGTTGATCTTGTGATAATACTAGGTTGACAGCGAGAGAGGTATTGGCTGGAACCTCTAACTGATGAAATCCATCCACTACACTCAATTTAGCTTCCCCTTCTATCCCCACCGCAGCAGTTGAGGGTGCAATTCGCATCTGAAGAGGACTCGTAGCTGCTTCAATATTCAACATCCTACGTAGAACTGGTGCTTTTGCCTCATTGGCTAATTCGTAGCTTTCCAATATGCTAGCTTCCCCCACCGTATATTTTATCACCACTTGCTGATCGTGGTAGTACAGGCCCTTGTAATGAGCCCATTCTCGCGGTAACGGCCCGAAGGGGCGACCATCCACCGCCACAAAACGAGGGTCTTTAAAACTGCCATTTGCTGGATTCGCCCAACCTGGAGTAATTGGATTTTCAACCTGAATCTGACCTACAGTTCGAGGAAAGATATTGTGCCGATCATTTAACAGTATTCCTTCATAATCCATGAAACCTTCACCTGTCCAGAAGCCGGTCATTCGCAATAGATCGTGATCAAAGAGGACAAAAGCATTTCCATTGGCAATTCCTCCTTCTCCTTTATCTAAGCGGATGGCTAGACCCTTATACGCGAAATTCACATCACGGAAATCTTCGTTGGGCAAAGGACTTCGTCCGCCAGAGATTCCGCGATCGGGGTCACCGGTATTGGCCAATTCATAGGTGTTGATGAGGAAATCACCGTAGTCCATTTCGGCCCAGGGTTGGTAGGGCTGTGGATCAGGTCCTATGGTATCTCCTTTGGGTAGCGCTGCCAGCCAATCTTCGGTGATCTCGAAGTACTGATCTGGATTGAGTTCCTTCATGTATTCTTCCCGAATGAAGTGAATGACCTCATATTTTTCTTTTGGCGTTAAACGGACTTGTGGAGGCATCATGCCAAATCCACGGGTTAGTGTTTGGTACATGCTGAAGGGATCGGCCCCGTGTTTCAGCGAATCGGCCCAAAATTTTGTCGCATGTGGAATGGAACCGGGCTGCTCCTCGTTGCCATGGCAATTAAAGCAGATGGTTCGATAGGTGATCATCCCTTTATGATAGAACTCGGGTGTCCAGTCCTTCATCAACTGTTGATGATCAAGGTTTAACTCATAATCGGGAAGATCTGTATCACTAAGCAATAGCTCGGGGTCGGCTATATTGGCTTCTGAAGCGTCTTTTGCAGACTCATTGCAGGACAAACAGAACAGGAGAGCGGAGCAAAATATAATGCTCGGAAGGCGATGTAAATGAATGCGCATAGTCAACTCTTTTGATGACAGCATGAGGAGTATAAAAGTGGGAAAATGGATAAGTTGATTACCAAATGCGAAATCCATTTTCCCACTTCTGATTAGGGTTACTGCATATCAGTAACCTTTAGTCCCTTGTTTTCCCAATATCCTTCTTTGGAAAAACTGTAGGTAGCGGGTTCGTAGGTACCTTCTGTATTTGCAGAGGCCTTTTCGGGAACCTCCATGCCTAATAGATAATAGCTTGCATTTACCAATAGTCGACGCACCCCTTCATTCGTCATATCGATGGCTGCGGCGGTGGTGCAGGTGAATGCTTTTCCGGCAGTGCCACCTGGGAGTTCATAACTCTTGGTCCAAGCCACCGGCATCATCGGCTCGTTTGGGTTGTAAGGGTTTTTAGCGGCTGGATTTTCGGTAGCCGCCTCGGTATCGGTTGGTTTCATACCAAAGTATGGGTCATTCTCATCAAATTCGCCAGCTCGGTTGACCACTTGTCCCATGATCAGTGGCTTAGCATCCCCAGGTAGGGGCAGCCGCACTCCGTAAACATCCGTAGGGCCCCAGATCTCTCCATTGGCAATTCCGTTTAGAATCGGATGATCTTCGCTACCCGGAGCGATCAAGCCTCTTGTGCTTTGGTGTTTGTGATGGCCATGGTGTGTGTGCCAGCGTTCGCCGAGGACGAGCCTGCCAAAGCCACCATCCCAAGGATCTCCTTCTTTACGATATTGATTTCCCCAATGCTGATATTTGTGGGTGTCGTCCTTGAAGTTAAAGGCGTGAGTGGAGGTACGCAAGCCAATGATCGGTTTACCAGCCATTAGGTAACGCTCAAAATGCTCCATCTGCTCTACGGGTAAATTCCGGAAGCGGGTCATTAAGATTACCAGGTCGGCCTCTTCAAGCGCTTCAAGCCCTGGGATGTTACCCGTGTAATCGGGGTTGATGTAGCCAGGTTTGTTGGGATCTTGGGCAAATAAAACCGTACAATCGAAACCGTGTTGATTGGCTAGGATTTTGGCCATTTGAGGCATGGCCTCTTCGGATCGATATTCCTCGTCGCCACTAACTAATACTACTTTTTTGCCGTTGTTAGTGGGACCAGTAAAGGTCAACCATTGCGTGGGACCTTCAGACACTTGCCCTTCATTTGGGCTTTTCTCATTGTTGCAGCTGCTAAGGCCGATTACTACGGCCAGCAAGAAAACAAGGTGCTTCATGCTTGATAGTTGGTTTTCGAATAAATGTAAGACAAAGCCTGAGATAGGGTTGAAGACGCACGAAAGTGGGGTTCATCATCAACAACTATACTCCGCTATATCTCGGCCTGTCAAATTACAAAATCACGATAGAATTTTCGCTGAATAAGCCTTATCTTTCCAAAAATGCAGGTATTATGGAACGATTGATCGCCACCTCTTATCTAACAAAAGAGGAACGCAAGGCACTTTTGAAGAAGAATGATGCCAAGGCCTTTACAGGGTTATTGGTGCATTGGATATGGATTGCTTTTGCTTTTGCCTTGGTGTATTGGTGGCCAAATGTGCTTACCATTATCGTTTCACTATTTATACTAGGTGGGAAGCAATTGGCATGTTCTGTTTTGATGCATGATGCGGCTCACCATGCCGTTTTTAGCAATAGACGGGTCAACGATTTCATGGGGCAGTGGCTAGGAGGCTTTCTTGTTTTTCAAGATATGCTAGGGTATCGCCCTTATCATTGGGAACACCACGTTAAGGTAGGAACGATGGTTGACCCTGACCTTTTGCTGACTAGAGGATATCCAACCTCCCGGGCCAGTATGCTACGTAAGTTTTTTCGGGATCTTTCCGGACAAACTGGTGTGAAGAGCTTGGTCGGATTGATAGCTATCCATTTGGGGTATCTCAAATATAATCTGGGGGGAAAAGTTGAACGGGTTTCTCAAAAGGATCGAACTTGGCGCGAATTCTTTATTACTTTCTTCAGGCAGTTGAGTGGCCCTATATTAGCAAATCTGTTCCTTTTTCTGGTATTGACTGCCGTGGCCTCTCCTTACCTGTTTTTGCTGTGGGTCGTAGCCTATTTTACCACGTTCCAGTTTTCAATCCGAGTACGTGCGATGGCCGAACACTCTATGGTTGATGACCCGGCAGACCCGATGAAGAATACTCGAACAACCTATGCCAATTGGCTAGAACGAATGCTTTTTGCTCCCTATAATGTCAATTACCACTTGGAGCATCATATGCTGATGGCTGTTCCTCCTTATAACTTACCCAAAATGCACCGCCTGCTCTTACAACGTGGCTTTTATGAAAAAGGAACCTTGGAAAAGAGCTATTGGAATGTCATAAAATTAGCGGTACAACAGTAGTTATCTAACCCAAGATATATTTCTATGCGGTTTATATTGAGTCTGCTAGCGATCTGCTGGCTGAATGCCAACTATGGACAAGAATCCCTATTGATCCAAAACGTAAACGTTTGGGATGGTACCAGCGATCAACTAAAACTGGGGCAACAAGTACTCATTGAAGGGAACTTGATCAAAGAAGTGGCCCGGGAAATCTTAGTAGAACCGGATATAACTCGAATTGATGGTCAAGGTAAGACCTTAATACCTGGATTATCAGATGCCCATCTTCATTTGGCCTTTACCATGGGCTTAATGGATACCCGAAATAAGGCAGATTGGATGTACACAGCGATTCGAGCTGCTAAAGCCGCGGAGAACTTTCTCCACTTGGGCTTTACCACAGTGCGTGATTTGGGCGGTCCCGTTTTTGGACTTAAGCAGGCCATTGATGAAGGGCTGACCCCCGGCCCGAGAATTTTTCCTTCGGGAGCTTTCATTAGCCAAACCTCGGGGCATGGCGATCTTCGCAACCCCAACGATGCCCACCCGTATTGGTCAGATGCTCCCTTGCACAGTATGGATGCGCAGGGTTGGTCATTCGTCGTGGATGGGGTGCCAGAGGTGCTAAAGGCTGCTCGGGAAAACTTGAAGCGAGGCGCTACTCAGCTTAAAGTGATGGCAGGGGGAGGCATTGGTTCAGATTTTGATCCGATTCATTCTATCCAGTTTACCCCAGCGGAACTCGGTGCTGCTGTTCAGGCCGCTGCGGATTGGGATACCTATGTCGCTGTCCATGTATATCACTCGGAAGGCATTACCCGAGCCTTGGAAGCCGGCGTGAAATGTATTGATCATGGACATTTGATTAATGAGGAAGCGATTCAATTATTGAAAGAAAAGGATGCCTGGCTCGTGCCGCAAAGCCACTGGCTCTTGCGCTCCAAAGAAAGCATCGAAATTCTGCCTCCCAGAAGGGCCCAAAAAATGGCGATGGTGTTGGCTGGAGCCGAACGAGAAATGGAATTGGCTAAGAAATATGATGTAAATCTAGCTTTTGGAACGGATGCTTTTGGCCCTTTGGGCGGAGAGTCCAAGGCTTTGAATGAATTCATTACCAGATGTCGATGGTATAGCCCTGTCGAAGTGTTGAGGCAAGCTACTTCGGAAAATGCCAAACTGTTTCAGCTCTCTGGCAAGCTACATCCTTATACCGCAGGTAAATTAGGGGTGATTGAATCCGGTGCTTACGCTGATCTATTGATCTACGATGGTAATCCATTAGAAGATATTCAAGTGATTGTCAATTATAAGGAGAATCTCCATTTCATTATGAAAGATGGGAAGATTATCAAGAATGAATTAGAGTGATGAATATCATGATGAAGGGAGACAAAATCGGCTATGGAATTTGACTTGCAATCTATACTCAACTTATTCTTATTTGCCGGTGTAGTGCAGGGGATCATCGTGGCCGTTTTGTTGACTACGAGGCGATCCAGCGGAATAACAGAACGTTTATTAGCAAGTTGGATACTTCTACTCACCCTCTCCAATGTTCACATCCTATTTTCGACTTGGAACCTTTACTTGTGGTTGGGACAATGGTACACTTTGTTGGCTCCCTTATCTCTGAACTTACTCTTTGGCCCCATAATCTGGCTTTTTTGTGGGAAGGCAACGGATCCGGAATTTAAAATTAAGGGAAGTGTTCTGTTTCATTTGATGCCTGGGCTATTGGAATTTCTGTATTACCTGATAGCTTATCTACAACCCTTAGCGGTGAAACAAGACTTTTACGGACGATTTCATTGGCCTTATATCGAACCCTCTTTGGAAGTACTGGCAACAGTCTCTTTTGCCTACTATTTATGGAAAAGTATTCGTCGCATAGATCAATACGCCATTCAACTAAAGATCAACTATTCAAATCCAGATTTGAATACTTATGATTGGTTGCGCAAATTGTTGAACCTCCTCATGATCTTTGCTTTACTATGGCTTCTTTTGACACTCATTGACGTTTTCATTATGGGATATGAATTAGGGTACATTTATTTCTATCCCTATTACTTGATGATTGCATTTGTGAGTTACTTCATCGGTTTCAGTGGTTATTTTCGGCGTGATTTCCAACCTGAGGAACTTCCGATCCTCGATCCTAATTCTACCCACCGGACGAGTATTGATCAAGAGCAATTACACCGTAACAGTAGGGCGCTTGAAACCCTAATGACCTCGGATAAACTCTTTCTTCAACCTGACCTTCGCGCCAAGGACGTAGCAAAAGCCTTGGGAATCACTGTGCAAACCCTCTCTTATACGCTGAATCAAGGAATGTCTATTTCCTTTCATGACTATATCAATCAATTGCGTGTTAATCAGGTGAAAATCCGTCTGGAAGCTGGCGATCTAGAGCACATGAACCTAAAAGGGATTGCTCGTGAATCTGGCTTTCATGCGGAGTCCTCTTTCTATCGAATCTTCAAACAGCATACTGGACAAACTCCCAAAGCTTATTTGAGCTCACTCTAAAGCAATTACTCTCATATGATCCGTTGGGAGTTTTTGGCAAGAGCAAGACTACTCTAATCTTGTTTACTTGCCAAAAAATCATCGACATGCAAAAGCTATTTCAAATCTTCCTCTTTCTGCTTTTCATAGTGCAGGGATTTAGTCAGACTGAGAGAATTGTTTTCAGCTCGGATCGCAATGGCAATTACGATATCTATTCCATTAAGCCTGATGGCACAGACCTGCAACAGCTGACCAGGCATCCCGCGAGAGATGCCTGGCCAAAGTGGTCTCCTGATGGCCGGAAGGTTGTTTTTTGTTCCGAACGACAAGGAAAGAACCAGATTTTTATCATGAATGCGGATGGAAGTGATCTACGGAATCTTAGCAGGAATCAATTCAACGAATTAGATCCGGTTATTTCTCCCAATGGACAATTAATTGCCTTTATCACCAAAGCTACCGGAACTTATCAATTACATGTGATGAACATTGATGGGACCGGACGTAGGCAGTTGACCAACCTAGGTCCATTTAATGGTCGTCCAGACTGGTCTCCGGACTCCAGTAAATTGGTTTTCATAAGTCCCAGGAGTGGAGCGTACGAGATTTACCGGATCAATGTTGATGGGACCAATGAGCGAGTCTTGACGACCTTTGAAACAGAAGTCGGAGCGCCTGCTTGGTCCAAACATGGATACTACATCTTATTCCATGGTCATGAAAAAGGTGTTGACTATTTATTTCAGATGACCCCTACGGGCAAGGAGGTGAAAAAAATTGAGTGTAATGGAGACCCCAATTTTCTGGCCCGGTGGAATGGCTCTTCCAATAAGATTGTATTTGTTTCCGATCGAGATGGCAACCATGAATTGTATGTTAGAGATCTATCTACGGGTAAGGAAGTTCGCTTGACTCATTCTCGAGCTTCTGACAGCATGCCCGATTGGTTTAGTCCTCCTCCGGTGGCCTCCTGGCCAGTTAGTTTCTCTCCCGCTATTCCCGATAACTACCGTTTGGCATTTACTTCATACCGAGGAGGTTCACCAGATATCTTCCTGATGCACCCCGATGGATCAGCTGTGCAACGGCTGACAGATTCAGATCACAGCAATAGTTTTCCGGCAGATGTGGGGGATGGGGTACATATTAATTTTCTCCGATCTTCGGCAGAAAGTGCTGCTCCTCAATGTCTTTTTCAGGTTAATCTTACGGATAAAAAAATAAAGACTATAACAGGAACATCTATTGTCACTGGAGCTTTGGAGGCAAGAACCAGTCCAAGTGGTCAATTCATCAGTTATACCAAGAAGGTGGGGGATTATTTTGAGCTTTTTCTTTACGATACGGAAACTAAGGCCCATCAGCAAATCACGGATCACGCAAGTCAAGGTTTGCCAGCTCAAATTAGAATTTCCTTTTGGTCTCACAATAGCAAAAAAATAGCGTACTTAAGTGGGGAAGATTATTACAATTTATACCTGCGCGTGTTCGATCTGGAGCATGGGACTACATCCGCCGTTACAGGCAGAGGGTACATGTTTTCTGGAGTGGTCTGGCTCAAAAATGACAATAGATTTGTCGTGAATATCAAGATAAGGGGGAAGACGACCTACGAATTATGGAGTATTAATCTTGATGGCTCAAACTTGAGGCAGCTAACCGATCATCCAGGCAGAGGTAGCGTGCATCCAAGCATTTCACCTGATGGAAATTGGATCGCTTTTGAGAGCGGAAGAGATATGGATGACGGAGAGATTTATTTGATGCGTCCTGACGGCAGTCAGCAAACTCGCATTACCTATCATCGCACTTATGACGGTCGTCCGGCCTGGGTTGAATTGAAAGAATAGCAAATAATACGGCCTGAAGCTCGAAATCGGGCTTCAGGCCGTACAAGGAATATCTGTTACTATACCAAGTCTATGTTAAGGCGTAGCCAACTTCTTCACATACTTCTCCATCCATTGGTCCATTTCCCATAGACAGTGTAGAATCGACTCTTTTGCTGCGTAGCCGTGACTTTCGTGTGGAAGCATCACCAGTCTGGCTGTTCCACCGAGTCCTTTGATCGCACTATACAAGCGCTTACTTTGGACAGGGAAAGTACCGCTGTTATTATCAGCTTCTCCATGGATCATGAGTAAGGGCTCATTGATCTTATCTGCATGCATAAAGGGTGACATGGTATAATAGATTTCTGGTGCTTCCCAGTAGGTGCGCTCTTCTCTTTGGAAACCGAAAGGCGTCAAGGTCCGGTTGTAGGCTCCACTACGAGCGATTCCCGCTGCAAACAAATCAGAGTGTGCTAAGAGGTTCGCGGTCATAAAGGCTCCGTAGGAATGTCCACCGATACCGATACGATCACGATCAGCAATTTCCATCTCTACTAATTTATCGATTGCCGCCGCTGCATTGGCTACCAGTTGTGGTCGGAATGAATCATTGGGTTCATCATCCCCTTCACCAACCACAGGCATACTAACTCTGTCAAATACGGCATAACCACGGGTAACCCAGTATAAGGGAGAGCCCCAGCTGAGGCGAATGAAGGAATGAGGTGAACCTGAAACCTGTTTTGCTGCCGCTGCACTTTTGTATTCTCTTGGATAAGCCCACATCAAAACGGGTAGGCGTCCATCGCGCTTAGCATTGTAACCTTTTGGTAGATATAGATCCCCCTGTAGATCAAGGCCATCATCCCGCTTGAAAGATATCTTTTGTTTTTCGATGCCAACTAGGCCAGGATAAGGGTGGTCGAAAGAGGTAAGGGGCTTCATCTTCCCATCTTTCAGGTTACGGAGGTAATAATTCGGTGGTTCTTTAGTGGATTCTCGACGGGAAATGACCATGCCCTTTTCCACATCCAAGATGCGGATTGGGTATTCGTAGTAAGGTGCTTTGGACCGCCAAAGTTCTTTGGTCTCCTTGGATGCCAGGTCAAACTCGCGAATAAAGGGGCGATTGCCTTTTGCTGAGGCACCGGTGCCGGTCATGTAGAGCTTTGATTGCTTGGCATCACGGAGCAGTACGGAACGACCATAGGCATTGCTAGTAGTAGCAAAACTACCGGGGTTGTTGTAGGCATCTTCGGTAGAAATATCGAATAAGGTTTGTTTTGACTTTGGTTCGGTTGGTGAAAAGCTACTGACGATTTGTTCTCTGGTACTCCACCAAGATTCGTAAGCAATCGCCAGATCATCGTCTCCCCAAACAATGCCACTGTAACGGAACTTGAGTCCGATGCTCTCCCTTCTTTTACCATTGAAAGGCGCTTCCATAAAGAATAGGCGATCTCTAATCTCTACTTTGTTCTTAGGGTCTCCTTCATCCTGCGCTTCTACCCAGAATAAGCTGGCTGGTTTGTCAGCCCGCCAGGTGAAACTCCTTGGTCCGGTGCGTGTCGCTCCAAAGCCTTTCGGGATGTTCTCAGCCAAAGGGATCTCGGCTACTTTAGAGACCATTTTCCCGGTTCTACCCATGATGTTATAAGTGGTAGGGAAACGAGAATAGGGAACGAGATAGCTAAAAGGTCTTTGGGCGGTAGCAATCAACAAGTATTCTCCATTCGGAGAGGGAGACATAGAGGTATGAATGCCTGGAGCGCCTAAGTTTTTCTGCTTCCCGCTTTCGATGTCTATGCTGACCAGTTGAGAAGTAGCATAGTACTCAAACAAGTCTTCGTCGTAAGGACTCTTCAATAGATCCTGATAAGTCCTTACGGGAGCTTCCTTGCCGGTAGTTTGTTGTACAATCGGCCCGGGAGGTACTGGAGAAGGCTTAGGCGCTTCTCCTCTTCCTTCCACCGTTGTTTTCACGATTAAGGTGTTGCTATCTGAAAGCCAAGTGTAAGGAATACCACGCATGGCATCATTTACCACGGCTTTGGTAAGCGCTTTGGCAGACTGAGTCTTCACATCGACGACCCAAAGCTCTAAGCCTTCAGCAAGGCCATTCGTAAAAGCCATTTTGGTGCCATCAGGGGACCAGCTTGTATTTTCGATCAGTAAGTTTTCCGGTAAGCCTTTGATGGAAAAGGCTTTTCCTGTATTGATGTTCTTTAATGAAAGTCCGTTGTAGCTTCTACTTCGAGAGCTTCCGTTGGTACGGGGGTTGATTCGTAGGCCTGCGATCCGAAGCTCCTCTTGAGCCAATTGGTCGATGGAGGGATAACCGGGTTTTTCCATTAACATCATCCACTCACCGCTCCTATTCAGACTAACATCTGGAGTTTGTGGAGCGTTGATGAGATCAGCTATGGAAGAAGGCGGTGATTGGTAGCCTCCGTTTTTTTGTGCCTGTAAAGGATTCAACATAAGCAACAATAAGGCCAAGCCGAATAAAGCTTTAAATGGTCTAGGCATGGATTGTGGTATTTTATTCTAAGACAATAACTTTTTAACATCACTTCCTGCTAAAAGTAATGAGTTTTCAAGATTTTATGGAGAGAAAAAAGGCAGATTAGCAGCATAACACCAATGCAATCTCCCCGGCTGTCAGGGATATGTCGTTGGTGGAAAATCTATCTGGCTAGCTGGACAGGCACCAACGATGGCTATGGGGGAGCTTCTAAGGACGGCTAGCTAGGAGGGCTCATGAGAAGAGCTGCTCCAACATCACCCGAAAATGATTATATTTGGTAAGTAAGTAACCCGCTAATTATACACCCATAACCTGACTGTCATGAAGAAAAGTGATGCCTTTGCACTCGCAAAGAACTATCTGCGTACCACGCTACGTACCATTTCTAAAAACAAGGTTTATTCAGGTCTCAATATACTGGGCCTCGCACTTGGGATAGCCGCCTTCCTCTTTATTCTACAATACGTTTGGTATGAAAGAAGCTATGATAAATTTCATAGTAATCATGAGGATTTGTATCGGGTCCGTTACCAGATTTTTCGGGCTGGGAATTTGGAGGTAGACTGTGCTGCGGCAGTACCTCGAGTAGGGCCATTTATGAAAGAGAAGATGCCAGAGGTACGAGAGTATGCTCGCGCTTTCCCGATGTCTGCTGTCGTTACCTATGAGGATATTCGGTATTATGAAAAGCGGATGCATATCGCAGACAAGTCCTTCTTGGAGATCTTTGACTTTCCATTAGTATCTGGAAATCTGGCTTCTTTTGCGGATCCGAATACAGCTATCATTTCGGAACATATCGCGACCAAGTACTTCAAAGGAGCTGATCCCTTAGGAAGGACCTTGGAAATCGATGGCGACGATCAAGTCGAAATTGTGGGAGTAGCCAAGGATGTGCCAGATAACTCGCACATCAAATTCGACATCCTGATCTCATACGAAACACTTAATAACAACACGCGAGATGAAGATGGCAATGCCGCTTCTGAAACGGCTTGGGGATGGTACGATTTTAATACGTATGTGCTTTTACAACCTGGGACTGATCCGACGGATTTTGACGAAAGGTTCCGGAAGTTTCTGTGGGAGGAGCGTGGTGAAAGATATGAGAAACACAACTTCCATAACGACTTTCCACTTCAGGCCATTACTGACATTCATTTGTATTCTAATCTTTTACAGGAATCAGAGCCGGAGGAACAGGGAGATGGAGATGCAGTGGCCTTCTTGGTGATCATTGCTTTCTTTATCCTATTGATCGCTTGGGTGAATTACATCAATTTGTCCACGGCAAGGTCGATAGAGAGAGCCCGGGAGGTAGGGGTGCGGAAAACTTTGGGCGCTACCCGGAGCCAGTTAGTCAATCAATTCTTGTCGGAATCTTTTTTCTTGAATTTAATCGCCTTGGGTATTGCCTTAGGTATTGTAACCCTGGGCATTCGCGCCTTTAATCGATTAACAGATTCCAGCCTAAATTTGGCCTTTTTAACGGATGCCTCCTTCTGGTTATCGGTTACAGCTGTGTTAGTAATCGGTTCTTTAATTGCTGGATTATATCCGGCCTTTGTATTGTCTTCTTACCGCCCAGCCTCGGTGCTAAAAGGCAAATTATCACACAAGCAAACGGGGCAACTACTCCGTAAGGGGCTAGTGGTCTTCCAGTTTGCAGCTTCGGCCATTCTTATCGCTAGCACTATTATTGTGTACCAGCAACTGTCACACATGCGGAAGATCGATTTGGGTTTTGACATGACAGAGACCTTGGTCGTTCGAGGTCCGGAGGTATTTGCTGTTGACTCCCTCTTTCAGTCGACCAGTAAGGCCTTCAAGGAAGAATTGACGAAGAAAGCCAGTATATCTTCCGTTGCATCTTCTTCTAATGTACCAGGCGATGAGATCTTTTGGACTAATAGCATCAAGCGTCAGGAGGAATCAGTGGATAAATTCAAAATCATATATAATGCTGGAGTGGACTATGATTATTTTGATACCTACAAAATTGACGTCATAGCGGGAAGGAATTATGGTCCTTCTTTCTCCACCGACACTTCTGCCTTAGTTTTAAATGAAGCAGCCATTCAATACTTGGGGTTTGAAGATAATGAAAGTGCGATTGGACAACAGGTGACTTTTTGGAGTAAGCCGCATACAGTAGTAGGCGTTGTGGAAGATTACAATCAGATGTCAGCAAAGACGGAAGTGGCCCCTATTGCTTTTCCTTTGGTCCCAGGAGCTTCTAGTTATTACACTCTTAAACTGACGGGAGGCAATTATCAATCTACTTTTCAGGATGTGCAAAATACATACCTGTCCTTCTTTCCGGGGAACCCCTTTGACTACTTTTTCCTCGATCAGTTCTACAATCGACAATACGACAATGATCGAAAGTTTAGCCGTGTCTTTACCCTATTTGCTGCCTTCGCCATTTTTGTAGCTTGCTTGGGGTTATTCGGTCTATCCAGCTTCAACACCCTAAATCGGAGTAAAGAGATTGGCATTCGTAAAATTTTAGGCGCCAGTGTACCTAATATAGTTCAATTACTGTCTCGGGAGTTTCTGTGGTTGATATTGATTGCCAACCTCCTGGCTTGGCCAGCCATTTATTTACTGATGAATAAATGGCTTGAAAATTTCGCCAATCGCATTTCCTTAGGCGCCAATGCTTTTGTTGTTTCCGCTATGCTGGTGTTGCTGATTGCATTAGCAACTGTTAGCTATAAGATCATCGTGACTGCCTTGGCAAATCCCGTCAAGGCCATTAGAACTGAATAGAACCGAATTCAGATAAAGGCCCCACAGTTAAAAGCTAAGCTGCGGGGCCTTGCCATTTATTAGCCTCCTTAAAACTGGAAGCGATACATAAAGTCAGGAAAAAATCCAATCTGGTAGACTTCATTGACCTCATTGGTCAAGCGATTATATCGACGAGCAAACACATTTTGGTTGTCGGTCACATTCTGTATATCGAAATAGAATTGGTGAGAAACCTTCCGGCGTTTGCTATTAAGTTTCATACCAAACTTCACATCTAGTCGGAAATAAGGACTGAAGCGCTCGCTGAAGGCTTGATCCTCCAGTAGTATTTCTTGGCCAGCCAGCTGAGAGGCGGCCAGGTCTACGGGGGTATAATAACGACCTCCCGCGGTGGTAAGCTTAGTATCAAAAGTCAGCGCATTTCGTTTGTCCTTTCCAATCTTGATCTCTCGTCCTGCTAAGAAATTCGCCACATATTGGTTGTTAAAGGCTGTGTTGCGCTCAATCCCATCACTGCCCTTGTATTTAGAATCGTACAAGGAAAAGGTGATCAGGCTATAGTATCCTTTGCTGAAGAATTTTTCTAGCGTTAATTCAACACCTTGATTCGTGCCAGTCCCTTCATTGACCAAACTGAATTTGTCATCTGAGAAGCCAAAATCTGCACCTTCATTCAAAAGGGAGAAACTAGTGGGGAATGGCTCTACGGGAACCTTGTCAATATATTGATAGTACGCCTCCGCTTTCAAACGCCAATCTTGCCCCAATTTCACATCATAAGCCAGGACAAAGTGCTGACTTCTGGTAGCTGCCAGATTGCGGTTGGTTTCCATTAACTCCCCTGGGGAAACTTCTTCCTGGGCCAGCAGGATCGGAAGCGGTGCTACCTGGGAGTGAATGCCATAACCTAGGCTAAGGGTTTGGCCATTTAAGAACTTGTAGTTCAAAGCCACTCTTGGCTCTAGGGCAAAGTCATCATTTAGGGTTAGGAGCTGGGTGTGAAGGCCTAGGTTTAGCGTGAAAGCTTTGTCCAGTTTGTATTGCGTTTGAATGAAGGCCTGCCATAACCCGGTATTGTCATCAAAAGCGTAGGTCGTTAGCCAATCAGGCGTGAATTCCCTAGTTCGGTTGGCCAGATCGTAATTGAATTGCTCGAATAGAACACCCGCCCTGGCTGTCAAGCGAGCACTGAATTTTCGGTTGATAAAAGAGGAGAGGGTAAGGCGAGTCTCTGTGTTGTCAATTTCCCCGATTGGAGTTGCCGTTTCATCTCCTTGGTCGAGATTAAAAAAGCGATTTTGATCTACAGTTGTCGAAGAAGTAGATCCCGAAATGATGGTCCTCCAATAAGTGTTGGGGTCTAAGATGATGTTATGTTTTACTCCCAACACGCCAAAATTGGAACGTACAAATAGATCTTCGTCGGTTGCTGCAAATAAATCCTGCTCATCTACTTCATCATGCAGAAAATCAATATCACTGCTACCGGCAATTCCGAAGAAGGAGACCTGGCCAATACTGGTTTTGCCTAGTTGAATATTGAAGGCAATGTCTCTGTAATTAGGCGTGGCATTGGTGCCGATTGGTAAACCTAGTTCGGTAGCCAGTCCTAAAAAAGAATATCGGGCAGCCACGAGATAAGAGGAGCGCTGCTCCTTATTGATGGGCCCTTCCGCCATGCCTTCGAAACCGGTGACTGCCGCTACTTGAGCGGTGAATTCATGCTTGTCCTTGTTTCCCGTTCGGAACCCGAGATCGAATACACCTGCCAATGCATTACCGTATTCGGCGGGAAAAGCACTAGTCATGAAATCAGAGTTCTTGATCATGTTGGGATTCAGCGCACTGACCGGCCCGCCGGTAGTTCCCGTGGCAGAGAAGTGATTGGGATTAGGAATGGGAATACCTTCTACGCGCCAGAGTACCCCTGTTGGTGAGTTACCACGGATTACGATGTCATTACGGGCGTCGTCTGCAGTGGATACTCCGGCAAAGTTGGCGGCAAGCCTAGCCACATCACTCCGCCCTCCAGAATAGCGATTGATTTCTTCTACGCTAAAAGTTCGAGCTGAAACGGTGGCGAGCTCATTCTGTGCCTTATCCTTTTGGACTTCGGCGGTGACAACTACTTCTGAGAGCTGTTCAATATTTTCTTCCAATTTGATTTCAAGGTAGGCTTCCTTTCCGGCAGTCAGGTAGATATTCGGGACCGTCATAGCTTGATAGCCGAGATAGGAAACCGCAATCGTATTTCTGCCAATGGGTACATTTTCTAATATAAAGGCACCGTCAATATCAGTCACTGTGCCGATATTTTGTTCAATGCCCAGAACTTGCACCGTGGCCCCGATCAAAGGCATTTCGGATTGCTTATCCAGCACTATTCCTTTGATGTTTTGTTGAGCGCTTAAGGAGAAAGAAAAGAGCAATAGCCAAGCGATGAGCTTTAGTTTTGGTTGCATAATAGCGAGTCATTTACTTTGAGTTTTTAAGAATGTCCTGTGGACCTGGCTACAAGATTAGGGGCAAAATGTTTACGATAAAAATTAATGGTGGGAATGGGCCACTTCTGGGGAGAATGGGAGGCAGAGCTAGCCATTAGGGGCTAAATGACCAGGAAAATATAGGTTTTGGGACGTATGGGTTGGTGTACGGAGACTTCGTCAATGACGGAAATTTGGGTACACTGCTTGAGATGAGTAGTCTGAGCCAATATTTCAGACCTCGTTTCTGTCCGCTTTTTGCTCTAAGCTATTTTTTCCATAAACCATTTGTATGGCGTTGAGTTTAGCATCATAAAATACAGTCCAACTTATGCAATTAATAAAATCCATCGCCGTACTGACTCTACTTACATTTTCCTTTGCATGCACGAAAGACAGCTTAGGCGACCCTTCCCCAGAATCGGGCACGGAAGTAGAACGAACCGTCTGGGTCGGTAATGCAATTACCTTCAGTAAAGCGAATGCTGCTGACCCTACCCTCGAAGAAAATCAAGATCGAATTACGGACTTGGTATGGATTACCAGAGATAATGGAGGAGGGCAGATCTACAATGTAAAATCTGAAAGTCAAGCAGCATCAGGAAGTAGTCCCAAAGGGACGCTATGGGCAATCGGTTCGATCGATGAAATTGACGACCTAGATTTCAGAACCTTCCGATCGGCTGTTGGGAAACCAAAGGATGTGGTGGGTAAGGAATTAGTCCTTCAGCTGGTAGAGGAGAAGATCTTTTTACAGGTCCAATTCACCAGCTGGTCAAATCAAGGCGGTGGTGGATTTAGCTACGAGCGCTCCACTCCCGAATAGATACGCAGCGGTTCTGTTCCCTTATTGGAGGAATTGAATCTTGCTACTGTCTATGGTGGTGCATGTTGTCAGCGGGATGTAAGTTTCTTTGCTATTACACTTACATCCTGTTGACAACAAAATGAATAGTACTCGCGCGATTTCGAAATCCTTAAGCATGAGGCAGACACATTAGTAAGCCTTCCTAGCTCAGTAGCTGCTCCGACCAGCTCCATTAGACTTAACTCTCCTCTTTTGTGGTGGACTGATCAAGTTTTTCGTATTGATTATGAATGGCAAGTATCAGTACACCAAACAAGACTGCCACAATAATTAGTGTAACATTTAACCAGCCCTCCGCTCCGAAAGATAAGCGGATCAAGATGGTGGAAATCAGGAAACCAGAGTTTCTAATGACCGTGCTGAATTGGTCCGTATGGAAAAAAGAAGTCAATAACAATAATACATCTGTTAGGATCAGGATGGTAAAGAATTCATTAAAGAAGATGTTATTGACATTCCGAAGGGAATCTACGATCTGGTCAATGGAGAAGAAACTTTCATACACCCAACGGCCAAAAACAAATACAGCAAGTAACAAAAAAATGGGAACGAGTAAAATGGCAATGAGTTTTTTACGTCGAATAAATTTTTCCATGGCAGAAGTTGGAGGGAGACTGGGTTTTTGCCAATTTTCCCGCTGTTTATTCAGCCTATAGAATACCAAGATGAGGAAGAACAAAATGATCGTAGCCAGGATATCAAAAGTGAACTGAATATTGTACTTCACAGAAAACCAATCCCCAGTCAATTCTAGATTGGAAATATCCTTAAATATCCTTCTGATAATGATAAGAGTGATGATCTCATACTGTTTTCCAATGTAAGTCGTAATGGATTTTGGGAGATAGTAAACTACCAGGTAAACCTCGTATACCAGTATAAAGGAAAAGGGAGTGTATATAGCGGTGATAGGATCACTCAACAACCTAGAAGGATCAGGTAGATCTACCCAGTGAAAATCTACAAAGAAAATCAGCAGGAGATGTAGCAAGAAACTCAGAATAGCGATGCGTACAATGATTTGCTCGCTGCGATGCTTGGTATGTGCAGAGAGTAATCTAAAATAAAGGAATTCTTGCCTCATTGCCTGAAATCTTACTGAGCATTATACGGGCCCTATAGCCTTACGTAAAACTAAGTCTGGCCAATATTGTTCAGGGGGGCTTATTGCTACTCAAATGCAGAGTGAAGATCTACCTGATATAGGAAACTTTTCGAGTCTAATGTCTGATTTGATCTCGTATCCAATTAATGTATTGAGATACCCTTGTATAGTATTCCGTCACTCCATAGATACCTTCTACTCCATCGTGATCTTGAAAGGAACTTATTCCCGCTACGTAGATCTCGTCATCTCGAATTATGAAAGCAGGTCCGCCACTATCCCCAGGGCCACTGATTCCCTCATAGTCTGTTAGCTGATTCGATGATTTCCTGGGGTCATCAAATTCCCAAGCGAGCCAAAACTCGTTCACACTTTTCACCCTATTGGTCGCTGCCCGCAATTGTCCATAGGTTTTTTCAATGCCCTTAATGCCATTGCCAGTATATCCTTTCCCTACGAAGTAGGTGACCTGTCCTAGTTCATCCCCGTCGGTGTACAATTTAGCCAATTGAGTGGCCTTCGGGCGTTCTTGAAATTTGATTAGCGCCATGTCATGATAACCCTCATCTTTCCACTTTGGGTGGATAATGACCTCTTGCACTTCCACTTTCTTATCGTTCATGATGACACAATGCTTTTTACCCTTTTCCAATTTCTTTTTGATCTCGATAGCGCAGTGGGCAGCGGTAATGGCCCATTGTTCAGCGATGATGGTTCCCTCGCAATCTGGTAAGTTGAGATGGCACATGTAGGGTTTGAATTGCTCGGCTAACTTGATGTATTCGGCATCAGACTTATCGTGCCTAATGACGATAGGCGGGGTGTGAAGGGTACTAGCAGTGGAGAACAGCAGTATCGAGAAGATTCCAATGATTGTGATATATTTCATGTTTGCCGGGTTTGGTTAATAAATGATGATGCAGTGCAATGCTTAGTCTTTTCAGATTTTGCAACACCGCCGAAAGGTATGGGAAACTAGCCATGGGGCTGTTCGTCTGTATCTAGGCGAACAACTTTAGTGCTGATGCATTTTTCGGAAGGCGGACGGGGTTTGCTGAGTAATTCTTTTAAAGTTGGTGTTAAAGGCTGTTTTGGAATTAAACCCGGCCTCCATAGCTACACCGAGGATGGAAAGATGCTGAAACTTGGAATCTGCAAGCAGTCTTTTGCTCTCCTCTACACGGTAGCGGTTGACCAGGCTATAGAAATTCTCACCTAGACATTCGTTTAGAAAGTGAGAAAGTTCATTGGTCTTCATAGAAGATAGTTGAGCCAGTTCAGGGAGTGTTAGTTCGGGATTTAGATAAGGTTTCTGTTTCTCCATTATATCCAACACAAGGGCTTTAGTCTCTTGCATCTTGATATCTTCTTTGGGGGCATTTTTCTTCCCGCCCTTTGACTCAGGAGCATTGGACTCTTTCAAGTGCAAGACGGATCGTGCTTCCGTAGGAAATACTTCTTTTTGCCTGATACTATGGTAAGCTAGGTAAAGTAAGATGATGAAGTCTGCGAAATCTGCGAAAATGACTAGACCAAGGTTTGATCTGGAGGAGGAGATCAGCAAAGACATAGATCGAATGAGGATAAACCCGATCAAAAAGCGAAATAGCCAAGATAGGTTCACTGGTGCAAGATCAGAGTAGAAGCTCTGCAAGCGCCTTGTGTGTAGCGATAGTTGGCCGAAGGAGAGGATTGCCACTATAATTAGAAACAACAATAGCACGGTATCCTCGACCAAAGTCATCGGTAAGTGAAAGGTAGGGAGCCCATCAATCACATCCCAAGTCAGTATACGAAATAAAAAAGGGATCAGTAAAAGCGCGATTACCCAGCGTGGCGGATAGGTCTCTTGATTTGAATAATGACGAATGGCTAGGTAAAGCCATAGGGGAGTGAGGAAGATCGGGAAGTTTAAAACCTGCCAATAGTCTGATGGATGATCCAGGTAGCGCAAAGTTCCTAGTCCATCATCCAACGCAAATAAGGTGTAACCTAAATAGCAAAGACTAAGATAAATATTTCCCCACCTGTTCTTTTCGGCACTAAGTAAAGCCAAGGCTATGCTCAGCATAAAACTTATGCCCGCCTTAAACCATAGAAATAGTGCAAATAATGTCATAAAACAGGAGGTGATGTAATAGTCATTTATACTATGCAAAGGCATTTTAGCCTAAGGGTGGTTTGACGAAACTCCAAATCGAAAATAGTAATTCACCTGAAGGTATCCGAATGCTAAGAGAAAACGGCAGGACCTATTGTTACACTACTTAATCCAATACTGAAACTAATTCTGTAATTTGGGATGAGATCAGCCATTACTTTGTGACTAGTCATATGAAAAAGCTATTCCATCTTAAGCCATACCGGTGGTCATCCTTTTTAGGACTTCTGTTGCTGCTTCAGCTTCTTTCCTTCACGTCTATCCATGCTCATGGCACCCCATCGGATAGTTTGCTGAGCTTGTTGGAAACATTGCCAGAAGGAGAAAGAAGGCTAGATGTTTTAATTGAACTAGCAGACTTGCTGAATTGGCAAGATCTGGAAAAAGCCAAGGCCTATGGCTTTGAGGCCTTACAGTTGGGAGAGCACTTGGGTGATCCGATCCGGATGGGATATGCCATGATTGAAATCAGTCACAACTACGATAGCTATATGAACCAGGATTCTGCGAGATACTATGCTACGCAGGCTATCGGACTATTCCGCAAGAAGAATCATCCTGCGGGCGAGGCACAGGGCCATCTTAGGTTGGGCTACATGGCTGAAAACAATGGTGAATTTGAAAAGGCGACTCGAGAAATCTTCCAGGCGCTTCGCCTCTTTGAATCGTCGGATGATAAAATTGGGCTGGACAAAGCCTTTATTGGATTGGGTAAGCTATACTTCAAGATGGACAGATTCGAAGAGGGGATTGCCATCATGAAAAGAGCAGTGTACAGTACAGCACCTGAGGCGCCGGATGAATTAAAGGGTTATTATCATTTGGTAATGGGGAATAATTATAAGGGCGCAAAACGTTTTGAGGAAGCCCTGTATCATTACAAGACCTGCGCAGCCATTGCCTTGAAGAATAACTTCAATATCGATCTGATCTACACCAATACCTTCATGGCAGATATTTACCAGGAGCAAGGTGCCTTCGAAAAGGCACGGCAGTTTTATCAGAAAGCCATTGAATATGCTAAGGTATATAAGGACAAAAACCTAGAGACTTTTCCCTACATCGGCTCAGGGAGACTATACAACAAACAAGGGCAGCATGAACTCGCCATCGCCCAGTTTGAAGCGGCTATGAAGACCAAATTTGAACGAGTTCATAACTACTATTTTCACGAGATTTATCGGGAGCTGAGTGTGGCACATAAGGGCCTGGGCCAATATGACACTGCACTGCAACATATGTCGACTTATTCCAGCCTGAGAGACAGTTTCTTTACCGAGAGAGCAGATCGTTTGCAGTCCGAAATGCAAGCCAAGTACCAAACGGAAAAGCAAGAAGAGGCTATTCGTCAGAAGCAAAAAGAACTTTCCTTCGCCATCGCTATTGTTATTCTCTTGGCATGGAGTGCCATTGCTCTTTGGCGGGCTTATCTCATTAAAAGAAGATCGAATCAAGTGCTCGAACAGAGAAATGAGGAAAAGGAATTTTTAATCAAGGAGATCCATCATCGGGTGAATAATAATCTACAGGTTTTATCCAGCTTGTTAAATCTGCAGGCGGACTATATTCAAGACCCCGCAGCTCTAAATGCTGTGGCAGATGGCCGAAATCGTGTCCAAACTATTGGCCTTATTCATCAAAGGTTATATCTAGGGGAGAATTTGGCATCGGTGCGAATGGAGGACTACGTGAAAGACCTAACAGATCAATTGTTGGCTTCTTTTGGTGTAGAAGAGCGCATTAAGGTCAAGACATCCATTCAGATACCTCCTTTGGATGTGGATTCCGCGGTCCCCTTGGGTTTAGTGATCAACGAATTGTTAACCAATGCATTAAAACATGCCTTTCCAGGGGATAAAGAAGGCGTAATTGAAATTAAGTTGTGGATCAACAGTGAAGAGCTTTTATGCTTACAGGTGGCTGACAACGGGGTAGGGCTGGTTGATCAGACCAGGAAGCGATCATCAACTTCCTTTGGGACGGAATTAGTTAAAATTTTGAGTAAAAAATTGAAAGGCCAAGTTACTGTCTCGACCAATCAAGGCTATCAAACCTTGATTCGTTTCCAACGGTATAACCTAGGAAAGTATGCCCTTGGCTAATGGCCGCTTTCCGGGGAAAGAACCTATAAATCGAGTTACATCGCACCAATTCTTCGAAAAAATATAATACTATGATCTCTCGCATCTTTTCTCTTAGTCTACTTTGTCTTTTTCTCGCCTGCTCCACGGCTACCGAAATGCCTGTAGCCGAAAAGGTTGATGTAAATACTTTTTCTGAAAAGTTAGAATCACTCCAAGATGTGCAACTCGTAGATGTGCGCACCGCAGAAGAGTTTGCCGGTGGAGCCATCAAGGATGCCATGAATATCGACTTCTATGGGGATGACTTTGACACGGAATTAGCTAAACTGGATAAGAAGAAACCGGTGATGGTGTATTGCCAAGCGGGAGCGCCAGAAGGCCGAAGTGGGCAAACCCTAGCAAAGTTGAAGGAATTGGGGTTTAATCAGGTCTATGAATTGGATGGCGGATACTTGGGGTGGGCGAATAAGTAGGTGTCAGCCACCAGCAAATTACAAGAATGAAGCCTGAAGAAAGTCATTCCTCAGGCTCCAATTCTATCAAGATATCAATTTGTGTATTATTGCATGGATGGGGGTAGGATAACCTGGTTAATCACATGTACTACCCCATTAGATGCCTCTACATCCGGAGTCACCACCGTGGCACCGCTTATTTTTACCCCATCAGATAAATCAACGGAGATTTCCTCGCCTTGTACGGTAGCTGCTTTCTGTCCGTCCGACAAATCGGTAGACATGACCTTGGCACCTACCACATGGTAAGTTAGAATACTAACTAACTTATCCTTGTTTTCTGGTTTCAATAAATCTTCTAATAAACCTTCAGGAAGAGCTGCAAAAGCTTCGTCGGTAGGCGCAAAGACAGTAAAAGGGCCGTCGCCGCTAAGTGTTTCTACCAGACCACCAGCCTGAACTGCGGCTACTAGGGTAGATAGGTTTTCGGTACCTACTGCCAAATCAACGATGGTTTTAGGCTCCTCTGCTGTCATGGAAGGAGGTAGGATCACTTGGTCGATAATGTGTACCGTACCATTAGCCGTAGAGATATCTGCCGATGTAACAGTGGCTCCATTGATTTTTACGCCATCAGATAAATCAACGGTTATTTCTTCACCTTGTACCGTAGCGGCTTTTTGGCCATCGGATAAGGCTGAAGATAAAATGTTGCCAGCCACAACGTGATATTTCAAGATCGCCTGTAATTGTTCTTTATTTTCAGGTTTCAACAGATTCTCCAGCGTGCCTTCAGGCAAAGCGGCGAAGGCATCATTGGTAGGTGCAAAGACCGTAAAGGGCCCTTCACCATTTAAAGTCTCTACGAGCTCACCAGCTTGTAGTGCTGAAACTAGGGTAGTTAAAGATTCTGTAGCGGTAGCTGTCTCAACGATGTTTTTAGGAGCTTCTGCGCAGGAGCTCAAACCTAAACAAAGAATAAGCGCAAAGAGAAATGGATTTACCAAATTCCTTTTCATGATGTCAAAATTTGATTGAATTAACGAATACCACTAAAGCCTATCTTGCTAAGAAAGGGTGTGATAGACCTCTAATAGGATTCAAAAAAGGTTATTCTTTAGGTGGTGGTTCCAGAATTTGGGGAGGAAACATGAAGTAATACATCAGCTTCTCAGGCATCTTTAATTCGAGATAAATGCCTAAAGTTGAAATGCCTATCAGGCAATTTTTAACCTCTTGTATCCGAGTTTTTCCAGGGTGATTTATAGAAGAATGGCTACTGCTTCTGCATGAGTTGATCTTCTGCCCATGCTTCCGCAGCCTGTTGCGTATCAACGATGGCATAAGGCACAGGCTGAGCTTGTAAGGCAAAAATTGCCTTTAATACCCAGCGGATAACAGCACTTTGGATTACGTAGGCTGTGCCGCGACAGTACGTCCGCATCAGCGCTTCTTTGTCCTTCAACCATTGCGCCTGTTGTTGCTGGTGCTTGAACTTCGGTAAGACAGCTTTTTCAGCATTGAAGATCAAAGAAATGGGTTGCTTAGCGTCGTATAAGCTTTCCAGATCATTGAGATACTGCTGAAAACTTTCATCGGTCGCAGCTTGTCCCGTAAAACGAATGGTAATGAGGGGCCTTTGCTTGTTTTCGATTGCAGCGTATGCATTTCGCATCACGATTAATTTTGTTGAAGGTTTCTGCAGCGGGCACTACTCTAACCGAAAAAAGAAAGAAAGGTTTGAGAATAATCTTATTTAGTGAACTTCTAAGCACACTTTGAGTTTCGTTATAAAACGGAATTCATGAGACCAAGGGTTATCATTATTGGTGGAGGATTGAGCGGGTTAACGGCCGCTCGGCAGTTGCATGCAAGCGGAATAGATTTTTTGTTACTAGAGGCGAGCGATCGGGTAGGAGGGAGAGTGAAGACGGATGTGATTGATGGCTTTAGATTTGATCATGGTTTCCAAGTATTGTTGACAGCTTACCCCGAAGCGCAGGCCCTATTGGATTATGAATTATTGAGATTACGCCATTTTAAGCCGGGGGCCTTGCTCTTATATCCTGATGGAAAGCAGGACCGCATAGGAGACCCAATAAGAGATATTTCCAGCTTATTTCCAACTCTCTTTTCACGGGCAGGTTCGCTGATGGATAAGTTGAAGATTCTACGACTGAATCTATCCCTCTCAAGCACGTCTATTGAGCAAGTGTTTCAAAGAGAAGAGATGTCAACGGCTCAAGCCCTACGTCAGGAATACGGCTTCAGCGATAGAATGATTGAGTCCTTCTTTGCCCCGTTCTTTTCGGGCATTTTCCTGGAGCGTGATTTGTCTACCAGTCGGCGCATGTTTGATTTCGTCTTCAAAATGTTTGGATCGGGACATGCCGCAGTACCTGTCTTGGGTATGGAAGAAATCCCCAAGCAATTGGCCAATCCCTTACCGCAAAACTCAATTACGACTGGAACCAAAGTGAGCCGAATTGAAGGGCAGAACGTACAACTAGAAGATGGCTCCAGCTTCACCGCTCCTCATATTCTAGTAGCTACAGAAGCTACCGGACTAGTGAAAGAACTGACGTCGGTACGTACTCAACATCGAAGCACCACTCATCTTCACTTCAGCGCAGAAGCGCCTCCCATCCAGCAAGCCCTCATTGCATTAAACACCAGACGGGATCGAATTACTAATAATATCTGCACAATCAGTCAGGTATCCGCAGGTTATGCACCAGCTGGACAGCATTTGATCTCCATATCAGTGCTGGGGGCAGCGGATCTGCCGCCAGCCGATCTAGAGAAAATGGTTCGAAAGGAGCTGGACACTTGGTTTGGCAAAGCTACTGAGGAGTGGAAACATCTTCATACTCGAAAGGTCCACTATGCCCTGCCAGACCAAACCCAGGTGATCAATCAACTAGGTGCGGGGAAAACAAAACTTAGACCGGGCCTCTTTGTAGCAGGAGATCACTTGCTGAATGGTTCGATTAATGCAGCCATGTATGCGGGTAGGAAGGCTGCCGAAGCTATCAGTCAAGAATTGCTTGCCTAAACCGGATCTTCGTAATATCTAGTTTCGCTTTTTCCTTCGGTAAAGATTACCCGGCCTTCGGAAAAGATATCAGCCATTGGGAAGATATTTCCGGTGTCCGATACGCTCACCCTATATCTTTGAAGCGTCAGTCAGATGCTGGCCTTGCGTCCACTTACAGACCTAAAGGCGCAAGACACTAATCCTTCCAAAAATCAAAAATCTAGCGAAATGAAGAATCTTGAAATCGTTCAGAAATGGGGTGAATCCACCAAAGTTGGTGATTGGGCCACTTTTGAAGCATTGACCGCTGAAAACTTCCAGTTATTAGGCCCTGCTCCTGAGCCTTTAGATCGAGCCGCTTACAAAGCCTGGATCAAGAGTATGCTTCAAGCTAACACGGAGCATGATAACAATATGGTGATTAGTGCACAATCCGAGACTGTTTTCGAAGGAAAAGTACAAATGCAAGGTCGTCATACTGGCGATTGGGACTTGAGTTTCTTGGGATTGGGCGTGATATCTGCTACGAACAAGTCCTGGAAAAACCCAGTCGAACATCTTACCATAGTAGTGGAAGGTGGGAAAGTCGTGAGGTGCGAGGTCGATGTGCCAGCTGATGGGGGAATCCCCGGCATCTTCTCTCAACTTGGGGTGCAGATGGGACATTAGAATAAACTTTTTCCTGGGCAGCTGTAAAGTCTGTCCAGGATTCATTTCCTCCTAGGTCTTTACTGCTCTCCAGAAATCGCTACCTCTTTTCCTATTCCGCTGGAAACTAACCCTTCGCATTTTCCTTCCTTCCTGACCTCTTTCATGGCCACATGCGCTTAAATCAGACAAAATCTTTCCGCTTAGCTTTATATTTTAAACAATTATTAATAATATTGAAGACTGGTTACTTAAACATTTGTTAATAAAATGGAACTGAAGGGCTCACTGGAAGAGATTATTCTAATCATTTTGCTGCAGCAGGAGGAATGTCATGGGGTAGAGATCATGCAACAATATGAATCTATATTTGGACTGTCCATTTCCTTACCTGCTATTCACGTAGTGGTGAAGAGAATGGAGAAGAAAGGCTGGGTGAAATCTAAGTTTGGAGAGCCCACTGCCGAGCGAGGGGGCCGCCGAAAACGATTGTATCAGGCAACACCGGCAGGTTATTACGCGATCAAGGAGATACAGGAAACAAAATCCCGTTTGTGGTCAACCGTCATCATCCCAAATCTGAAATATGGCCATTCCTAAGCCCCCCGAATGGGCGGATTGGTTCGTCGAAAGGATCTGCCCAAAGGAATATCTAGAGGAAGTACAAGGTGACTTGCACGAAGCCTTCCGTTGGCGGGCGGAAAATCGGGGTCTTGCCTATGCGAAGCGGATTTTCTGGATCGAAGCCCTCAAGACGATCCGATTAGCTCAAGTAAAAACACCCGGCTTTATGGATACCCTATCTTGGCATTTACTGAAAAACTATTTCAAAACGGCTGCTCGTCATCTGGGCCGCCACTTGAATTACCTCTTCATCAACCTCTTGGGCTTGAGTTTGGCCCTCACCTTGTGCATTGTAGCCTATGTCAATTGGAAGTTTAACTACGATTTCGATCAATTTCACGGAAAGATTGACAAGATTTACCGGATCACTACCATCAAATCGAGTACGCTTGATATGTATGGGGTTAGTCCAGCTCCACTGGAAGAGGTGGCGAGGTCTAGCCATCCGGCCGTTGTCGAGGCGGTCTCGATCGATGCATGGAATGTAAATGTGAATAGAGGAGAAAACACCTATGCGGAACGTGTTCATTTTACCAGTCCTGCATTTCTTGACTGGTTTGACTTTGAATTGCTCAATGGCGTAGCAGAGCTTAATCGCCCCAACCGGGTCCTCCTGACGGAAAAAATGGCCAAGAAGTACTTTGGCACTAGCAACCCGATAGGAAAAACGCTGAATTTTTACGCTGATGATGATCGACGGCGAGAGTTGGTCATCAGTGGGGTACTCAAAAACCCTCCCTTGAATTCAAGTATCCAATTTGGATTTCTAACACATCCAGCCAACCAGGTTCGCCCCAACGGAAGCGTTCCTTTATCCAACGATTGGAAAGAATGGAAGGATGCTACTTTTTTGATCATCGACCAAGCCGCTGCTATATCCCAGATTCGGGAAGAGTTAAATGCTCAGGTACCGGCTCACCAAAAGGCATTGCCGCAATTTGATAGCAAAAGCTTTCATTTAGAGCCTTTCAAAGAAATGGCGTACGAAGGCCGAATCGATCGATGGGAAGCCTTACAAGAAAGTATGCCTACTTCAGCCATTTGGATGAATGTCTTGATGGCTATACTGCTTCTTCTTTGCGCTTGCCTGAATTTTGCCAATACCACCGTAGCCCTATCGGGAAAGAGATTGAAGGAAATCGGGGTGAGGAAAGTCTTAGGAGGCTCTCAAGGTCAATTGATTCAGCAACTGTTGCTGGAATCCTTTTTGATCTCTTTTGCTTCGCTTATCATTGCACTACCACTTGCCTACTATGTTCTGGGTATCTATAACCAGCTTTATTCCTTTCTAGATTTACAATTATCATTGTTGGATAATTGGCCATTGCTGCTGTTCTTAGTAGGAACTGTAATTCTCTCGACACTCCTGGCAGGAGCCTATCCCGCTTTTTACATTAGTTCCTTCAATCCGAAGAGCGTATTTCAGGGGAAGGTTAAGTTCGGTGGATCGAATTGGGTGTCAAGAGGCCTAATCGGCTTACAGGTGGCAATATCTTTAATTGCCCTAATTGCTGGTTTTACCTTCGCCCGGAATGCCCATTTTCAACAGACGGCAGATCTCGGCTTTGAGCGTACAGGGGTACAAGCCGTAGTTACCTCAGACGAATCTACCTTTACGGTTTTGAAGAATGAATTAGATAAGGATACCAGGATTCTGGCCAGTGCTGGGGTGCATTCGCATATTGGAGATTCTTGTCCCCGCTTTGAGTGTTCTGTCAATGGTGAAAAAGGGGAGGTGGAATACATGATTATAGGGGAGGGGTATTTAGAGCTAATGGACTTTCGGGTTAAGCAAGGGCGTGGCTTTAATTATGCGCTGCAATCAGAATTTGAAAATTCACTTCTGGTTAATGAAAAATTCGCAGCTGATTTTTTCCCACATAGTGATCCAATCGGTCAGCGCGTCACGTTTTTTGATACCCTCAGCTTCCAGATTGTCGGGGTTGTGCAAAACTTCATGCAAGATGGATTTCACGATCCCCTACGCCCCTTAGTCTTCAGGCTAGGAAGGCCAAATCAATTTGAATATCTGGCGCTGAAAACGACTGGAGAAGATCTGCTTGCTGTTCGTACGAAAGCAGAGGAAGTATGGCGAACCCAATTTCCAATGCGTCCTTTTGAGCACTACTTTCAGGACGACTTCTGGGCACAATCGATCCAGCTCACTAGCAATATCAAATGGTTCATGTTGATCATAGCCTTGGTTACTTTCCTGCTGACGGTTACTGGCTTATTCGCCCTCATCTCCTTGAATGCACTGAAGTTGAACAAGGAGATTGCCATCAGAAGGTTATTTGGTGCGAATATGGCAAACCTAGCTCTGTTACTCAACAAGAGCTATCTATGGATAATTGCTGCTGGTATCCTTCTGGGGTGTACCCTAGGCTCCTGGCTCGCCTTTCAAATGCTCAACGGTATATACAATATCCATGCAGGGATGAGTATGCCGCTGCTCGTGTTGGCGGCAGTGAGTACGCTGATCGTGGTCCTAGTGACCCTAGGTTTGAAAATGCTACAGGTGATGAAAACGAATCCAGCTGACATACTCCGACAGGGATAGATGGGTAACCTCTTACAGTGAGAGCAGCTACGAAGATTATTGGGTTAGCAGGCTATATTTCTTAGCCACTGGCACCTCCACCAACACCCGATCTACCATCTCAAGGGCCGTTGTCATTTGCTCCAAATCTGTGCGAATTTCCCCGTCTTGACCGGAGTGATGCGCCCGACCCAGTAGTTGCATCTTTTCTATTCCCGCCTCCTTTAGGCTAATGACCTTAGTGCCGTAGATCAAGGCGGGCTGTCCCACCTTGCCGGGTCCGCTGTAGATTGGATCGTCGGGGAAAGCTTCCGGGTGATAATAGGAATTCCAGTCAAAGGATTGATTAATTTCCATGAATATTCGGATGCTATCGGTAGCGGAGTTGAGTTGTGATTGCAGGATCCAGCTAGTGGTGGGGGTGGCGCCCGTCATACCATCTGCAATGGGATTGTCTTGATCTGGGACAAAAAGGCCATCCGCTGCCTCCACCGCTCTTCGGTGTGACCATACGGGAAGGGCTTCTGGCCGTCGTTTGTGCTGAAAATTGATGAATTTTTCTTGGGCTAGCTTCTGACTCACGTATAGATCTTGTAGGTAATTTCCTTGTGCATCTTCTACCCAAATGGCTAGGGTAGGGGTGTGACTAGGATTTCCCATCAGTACCTCTACACCAAGGGCTTGCCCTGCTAGTTCGGTATTGGTTTGGATGAGCTTGTAGTGCACTTCGGTATTACCCTGAAAATGTTCCCCCAAGGCATATAGCTGTTTTAGTGGCGGCAGATCAAATTTGCTGATACCGACTAGCAAGAGCACCCCAATAGTCATGCCTAGAAAGGCTGGATTGAGGTAGGTTTTTCGCTTCTTTGGGCCTTTGATATAGTTGAACAAGGCTTTAACATTATTCACCAAATGGAAGCCGATCCCAATGATGAAAAGAAAACCCGTGGTGATATGTAAGACCGTAGTCGCCTTACTGAAGGGGTTGATGTACATTAATATCCCAGTAATAGCTAAAACAAAAAATAGAACAGCAATGAGTTGACTTACGAATGAACGCTTCATTTGACAAAGTTTAGATTTACGGCCAAATAGCGGTGTTTCTGCGAAATCTTCGTCTTATGCGAGGAAATGAGACCTACAATACTGGGATTTGGGACTCATGTTGGGAGATGGGTCTTCTGATATTGGGAAGGGGTTAGGCCAGTGTGTGCCTTGAAGATGCGATTGAGCGATGCCTTGGAGTTGAATCCGACCTCTAGGGCCAAGGCCAAAATGGTGAGGTGTTGGAGATTGGGATCGATGAGTTTGGACTTTAATGCCTCTACACGATAGTGAGCTACAAATTCGTAAAAGGGTCGGCCAAATTTGGTATTGATAACCTGCGAAAGATGATGTGGACTTAGTTTCAGTTCTTTTGCTACTTGAGCTAACTTCAGTTGTGGTTCGGTGAAAAGTTGATCACGCACGAAGAGGGCTTCGAGTTGACTATATAGTTCTTCAATATCTTTGGCGGATAGGGTGGAGGATTCATATTTGGCTTTGGCTTGCGGAGTTGGTTGGGAGGGTTCAGCGGGAGGATGGAAAGCATCAATGAACTGCGCCAGATTGTATTCTCTAATGCCATTGAAGCTTAGATAAAATACCGCAATAACGGTAAGGGCATTCACCACGAGATAAACAGAGTCGATCTGGCTTACAAAACCAAAGTTGTAGATCAGGAAAGCGACTAGAGAAAAGCCGTATAGCCCCATCAGTACCAGGGTGTAATTCCTCAACCAGTGCATTCTCAAATCTTCAATATTTGAAAACTCCAATTTCAATTTGGATTCAAAACTTCGAAGTAGATGCAATAACCAGAAACCAACCCCAATGACAAATAGCATGTGTAATTTGAAGAAAAAGTGGTAGACGATACTTGGGTTGCGGTAACGTTCACTGAGGATTTCAGCGCTTGGCTGGAGCCACAACACATCCCAAGCCGTGAGCAAGGTAAAGGGAAGGGAGAAAATGAAGACCCACCAAATTGGGGTGTGCGATTTGAGCCGTTGATCAATTAGGTTTAGAGCATACAGGAGGTACAGCGAAAAAAGCCAAAAGGATATATTGACGTGCAGGAAGTAGTTGAATGCAGTGATATTTTCCCGAATCCAATACTCGGTAAAGAGCATCAGCCCAAGTAGCACATTGATCATTAGTAAGTAGTAATTGCTGCGCTCCTTTTCCTTTTTATTGAGAATAAAGACGAGGAAGATCGCGATAATACTAATTCCGATGGTGATAATGGTGGTACTCAAAGACTCGTCTTTTTCCGTTCAACGGCTTTACTAATCTTCTTGAATCATCTGTTCCAGCTGAACCCTAAATTCATCCTCCAGTACCACGGCCTTTCTCTCTACTTGATCAAACACAACCCATTTTGCTAGTGCCGTAGAGAGCAATTTTCCAGTGGAAGAATGCTTCATGTAATGTTCAATGCTGACTACCTTAGTAGAGACACCACGCACAATCGTCTCAATGTGAATGGGGTCATCCTCCATCACTTCCTTCATGTAACGAATCGTCATTTCAACATAGGCAAACCCCAACTTCCGGCGCTTCTGTTCTTGGTAGTCAATGCCTAGCTTGGCCAAGAATTGTCCCGAAGCCATATCGTATTTAGTGGTATAGAACTGGACATTCATGTGTCCATTGGAATCGACTTCCTGGGCCATTACCAATCCTCTATAGGTCTCCATTGGCGATCATTTTTGCCGCACCTTGGCGAAAGTTTTCGAAAGATAATTCCAGAATATGAGGCATATAGTATTCGGCTAGGCGATGACTCATTTCAGGAATGATTTCCACCTTAGCATTGGGGATCATCGGTCCATATTTTTGCGAGTGTTCAACAGGAACTAGAGGATCTCCATCTCCGTGGATCACCAAGGTAGGTCGATCAATCTTTTGCAATCCCTCATAGCGCGATCCTCCGCCTTTAACCGCTGCCGTATGCTGTTGACCTACTTTGACATTATATCCGCCGTGCTTTCGCCACAGATATTGATTCGAGATTAAAGAAAAATTGATATTGGGTTCAGCAGGGTCATCTCCTTTCAATAATAGAGTAGCATTAGCCGCGTATCGTAAAAAACTCTCTTCATTGGGTTTTAAGCGATAGCGGATCCCCAGTTTGATAGCCGCGCGAAAAGTAGGCCTGGGTACAAAAGGTAGTTGGGGATCGTTCATCCAGCCTGTGGACATAATACTGGTCAGCGATAGGACACGTTCGGGCCGATCAATCGTCACCTGCTGGGCAATCATGCCTCCCATCGATACCCCAAAGAGGTGAGCTTGCTGTACACCTGTCGCATCTAGCACGGCCAAGGCATCCCCCGCCATATCATGAATGGTATAGGCATTCCTTACACTCCAATTTTTCACCCAATCGGATCGTCCTACCCCTCTGTTATCATACCGAATCACCCGGTAGCCAGCATCGATCATAGGTTGGTAAAGGTACTTGGGCCACCTGATTCCTGAGGTAGAATGCCCCATCACTAGCAAAACCGTTTCTTTGGTTTCCGGACCAGGATTCAGTATCTCATACCAGAGTTTGACACCGTTGTTTTCAGTAAAACCCGTTTCTCCAAGGATCAATTCGGGGGGATCTTCTTTCAATCGATTCTGGATCATCGCCTCCACCTCCTGGGAAAGCTTGGGTTCGCCGTTTAGCCAGAAGATGAAGCTCACCAGCAGCAGCATGGCTATTACTAAGATTATATTAAATACCATATTCCTAATTTAAATCTGCTTTTGTCACAGTACTTAAGCTAACAACTCTAGCTTCGTACAAAAGGTTGTGTATCCTGATCAGGGATTAGGGATAGCTGTCGTCAAGATCGCTAAACAGGTCTTTATGCCCGTGCGAAGATTCCCAAGTCTGAGATTCTCATTTGGGCTATGTTGATTGTTATCCATATTGACCATGGGAACAATAACCGCCGGCACCCCCAATGCTTCGATTAGGGGAGTGACGGGTACCGTGCCGCCCATGATTCGGATATTGACTGGCGGGCTATTGAAAGTTCCTTCCAAGGCGGAGGTTAGCCATTGCCCAGTGCTAGATTCAATTTCTGTTCGAAAGGCATTTACCCATTTACTGCCTACAAAAGTAGCTATCTTCTCGTGTTCCAGCCGCTCTTCCTCGGTAGGCTCTCGGTCGATTAGGTAATATCCTTGGTCTTTGATGTGTTCTCTAAGGAGATCGAGAAGATGGTCGCCGTCAGTTTCCGGCACCAAACGGATTCCAATCTGTGCTACTGCCTTATCAGGAACGATGGTGCGAGTTTGTCGGCCGATCCAGGCGGAGGACATTCCTCTGACGTTAAGGGACGGATATTGAAGTGATTCTTGGTAATTCTGTCCGACGCTTTCCGGTTTGGCAATACCAATACGGTTGTTGATCATACCCGCATTGTCAGGAACAGCGGCTAGAATGGCACGCGTTCCTTTATCTAGTTTAATATTATCATAGAAACCCTTGATGATCACTTTGCCGTCCTCGCTTTTCATGCTTGCCAGCAAATGCGACATACGGAAAACGGGATTGGGCGCGTAGTTACCGAAATGCCCACTGTGTTGCGGGACTTTTGGGCCATAGACCGTGAGCGTGCCGCTAGCAATGCCTCTGCAGCCAAAAGTTAGCGTAGGGCGGTTGCTAGGGTGAGCCGGGCCATCCATGATGATGAGCTTATCGGCTGCATATTTAGTTTTATATTGATCAAGTGTACTGAGCAGGCCATCTGATCCTTTTTCCTCTTCCCCATCGAAAAGAATCTTGACATTAAAGGCGAGTGGTAGGTCGTGGGTATTTATAAAGTCGAATGCGGTTAGCATCATGCTAATCGGACCCTTGTCATCCGCTGCAGCCCGCCCGAAGATGCGCCAATCTGGATCGAAGTCCTCCTCGATTTTGGACCAATCTATGATTTCCCACTGTTCTTCCTCATTTTTCATTTTCAGTACGGGAGTGAAAGGGTGTTTCTGATCCCATTTGGATGGGGCAACGGGCTGCCCATCATAGTGGAAGTAAAACAAAACGGTGGGTAGAGCCGCATCCACCTTTTTCTCGGCGAGTACTACGGGGACTGGCCCTGCCTCCAGGATGTCGACCTTTAATCCTCGTTGTTCAAATTCTTGCTTGAGCCATTCGGCATTCTTGACCATATCTTCTGGAAAGTGAGCGTCATTGGGTAGGCTTACAAATGCCCGGTGTCGATCGATGACTTTGGGCATTTCCTGGTCTAGCCAAAGATCCAGGCCTTTGATTTGACTAAAGGTTGAGAAAGGTTGACAGAGGAAATTAGCTAGCAAAAACAAAGCAGTGATGCTAGAAGAGAAGTTGATCTTGCGCTGCATACTTTTCGTTGATTAGATTAAGTGCATCTTTTGGGGATGGAGAAGGCGCCGAAGGAGGGAACGAGTGAGCGATACTGGGAGGAATTCATCTTGTGTTTCCTTTCCGTGCCTTCTCCACAAATGTAACAAGAAGCTGTTGAATCTCTAATCTACAGCAGCAAAACGATTTAGCTAGGAGTTTCTTCCTATGATGCGGTGCTATTTTTTCAACACCTTACCTTCTCCTTCCGCGTTTTTTTGCACAAATCGAGGCTCTCCCATGTAGTAGAGATATCGAGGTCCCTTTACGTCGGCCCAAAGAGAGTCGAGTACATGAACCCGGGCAATTCCTGGACTTTGCGGTCCGGTATGCAGCTGGACATTTGCCTTATTCGTCTTGAGGTTGTAAGCCATGAGATCTCCATGGTGTTCGAGCTGGCAGTTGAACGATTGAACCGCTCCGGCTAACTGCACATTGGCGTTATCGTGCATTTGCAAGTCCAATGATTGTCCCTGGATCTGGAGACGAACCTCTGCTGCCGTACTCGCTCGGAGAAGAAAAGAATCCACTGGAAGCACTCCCCGGCTTGTCAAAGTTCCTACGCCAGCAGCATGCAAAGAATCGAGCTGAACGTAAGTGACAAAGGCGTCTTTGATCCGCTCTCCTCTAATCAGGCCTTCCGTATAGATTTTAAGTACACCATCTTCCACCCTAGTCTTGACCTGTGGCAGAATATGATCATCTGCTCTTACCCTCAATTGTTCTATCTCTCCCTTTTGAAGATAGACATTCATCAGGCCATCGACTTTAATAGCATGGAAAGGTGTGATTTCTCGGACTTCTTCGGATACCTTGTAATTGTGATAAGCGTATACCATTCCCATGATAAGAAGTGCTAAAAAGCTCACCCGGAACAGGGGATGAATTCTGCTGATAAGGGCTTCCATCCTATTTGTTTTTAGGGAGTGTGAATATGGGCATTGGAATGTCTATTGTTTGGGAACTCACGGCCTTTTCTGCGAAGAAATCCAGCAAAAGTTCTTTAACCTTTGGCGTGCTCAGGAAGAGGTCGTGACCAGCTCCATCTATCACTACATGTATTCCATTCTCAAAGCCCTTGATCAATTCTTTAGCGCTGGGTAGGTAGGTGCGTCCATCCAAGGTGCCACTAAAGAATAAGCTTGGGATGCTTGATACGGGATTCTGACGGAATTCATCGCCTAGGTCGGGTAGGTCCATTCCGGCTGTTACATCGGGAAAAGGGAAATTTGTGGTGCGACCAAGCAAGGCTGTTTTGGCCTCTTCTTGAATCAGTTCCCATCTTTGAGCAGAAATTCCAGACATAGCATCCATGGCAAATGACATGGCTGATACCCGACCTGCGTACATCTTTATTCCCCCCACCCAAGTTGCAAGCGTGCTAAAATCGCCTTGTTCCAACTGGTGATAGATCAAGGGTAGGTCCTTGGAGTTTTGAGGGTTCTTTAGCATGAAAAAGGAAGTAGCCAATTGCAGGTCCAATTTGCTAATAGCTACATCGAACTCCATGCCCGTCTGTGGGTGTTTCGCTTTCGTAAGAACCGGTTCAGCTTCTAGCGTAGCTAGTACCTTCTGCATACTCCCCAATACATCGGGGTATACTTTACTTGCCTGGGGATCGGCCTTTACTTTGCTAGCGAGGTACTCCAGGAAGGCTTGATTGTAGGCGGGACGTTTAATGGTGTGATCGGGGCCTTCGAGTCCGGCCAGTGCAATTCGATTCCAACTGTTTGGATGCCTTTTTACAGCAGCAAAAGCAAGATGAGAACCATAGCTGATGCCCCATAGATTTAGCTTTTCTACACCCAATACTTTGCGCAGTTCTTCCAGATCATCTGCACTTTCATTGGTGTTGTATCCACTTAAATCGAAACCCTGCTCCTTCCAAAAATCTAGGCATTTCTTGGTGTTGGCCTGGATGTGCTTGACGTAGGCTTCCTGCGTCCCTGGCTCATTGAGGGGGAAAGGGGTACTCTGGTTGCAAGGAGGAATTGGATTGGATAGGCCCGTTCCTCTTTGATCAAAGGCGATTACATCTGCCACTTCGCGCAAGGCCATGAAGAGTTCAAAGCGAGGGCCTTTGGCCGTTCCAGTACCAGATCCACCTGGTCCACCAGCTAGGTAGACGATAGGGAAAGAAGGATTAGGATTGGTACTCTTGAATCGGACGAATTGCAGTTCGATTGAATTACCGCTTGGCTTTTCTCTGTTTTCAGGTACGCTGAATTTACCCAATTCGGCAGCTACCTCTTCGCCCTTCATATTGGTAAAGGTGTAGGGTTCTAGCATTAATTTGTTGGATTGACCATGAACTAAGGTAAGGGCTGCGACCAGGAAGCTGGCCATAAGAAGGCGTAATTCTTTCATTCGAGTGAAATTGAAATGGCTGTTGTAATAGCATGCAACTTGACAACAGCTGCTTGGTGATTAAATCAGTTGACCTGCCAAAACTGCGGGAAATCCAGTCGTGAATCGACCAGCTCGGCCGAAATGGACACTTTTAATGGATAATTTTTAATGTTGAATGTTGAATGGAGAATGTTGAATTGGGAGGGCTGGGAATTATGCCTTTCTGGCGCGTTCCACTTTCTACGGAAATCTGATTTCTGACCCCAGTCTTCTGTCTTCTACCTCTGCTACCATTATGGCCTGGATAAGCCCTTCTTGTATTGGCTGGGTGTCATGCCGGTCATCTTTTTGAAAATCGCATTAAAAGAGGATTTGGATTTGAAACCAGATTCAAGCGCAATTCCTAGAAGATTGTAATTGGCAAAGGCTGGATTTACTAAATGGGACTTGAAAGCATCGACTCGATAAGTGTTGATGAAGTCATAGAAGTTCTTGCCCAATTGCTCATTTAAAACTTCTGAGAGTTGGTGGCGGGTGAAACCGAGTGCTTGGGCTAGATCCACAGCGGTCAATTCACTATTTAGGTAGGGTTTTCCAGTACGCATGTATTCTAGCAATTGATCCTTCTGTTTGGTGTCGACTTCTGCTGGTTTAAGGGTGCTAGTGGTGGTGGGAACCTGAGCATGCGAAGGGAGGGTATCTCCTTCAAGCTTTACAGATTTGAAGGTCATCCAATAAACTAATACAAAGCTCCCGAAGTAGAAATATTGTTCGTAATCAAAGTCGGGGTAGGTGGTACTAAGATTTAAGGCTAAACTTAGTACAAAGAGTGTAAAGAGCCCCATAAAGCCATAGACAATGCTTTGCATCCAATTCAGTTGGCGTTTTTCAATATCACTGTAGTTGGCCAATAAGCGATCTCGGTAGTTATTGAGCAAAGGGAGGCATTTCAAGGTATAATGCCATCCCCAGTAGGCGATTCCAATATGCAGGATATAATAGTAGGTGCGGTAAATATCTGTGCCTCTACTGATGATGGCGGTGAAATAATCCAGTACCTGAATCTTACTTTCTCCATCTTGGAGAAGAAAGGGAAAAAGCAAGAGTAGATTAAGGATATAGGGAGAAAAATGCTGAAAGTCTGTCTGACTTAATTTCACGCTAGGCTCCGTCAATTGGCGAACGTAGAGGTACAGTAAAGGACCAAAGCACAAGGGCAAGCCCCAGTTTAATCGGATCAAATGAGGGAATTCCAGATAGAAGGAGAGCTCATCCAAGGCATGGAAAATACTGGCTATACCTAGCGCTAGTAGGAGCCAAGCTAGCCATTTTCTTCCGGTCTTAGCTGCCGAGGTACGAAAGAAGAGCATTAGTGCAAGCAGGATGGCTTGCAAGCCGCCTAATTGGAGAAGGAGTTCCAATTTTTACACACAAAGTAAATAGTTCTTTGACAAATCCGGTGTTTGGTGATAGGCAAAAATGAAATCTATCGGGTACGACCAGCCGTGTGATTAACCTTTTCAATCCATTTCAAATCCGTTTCCCAAGAACAGTTGACGCAGAGGTTATTGATCTCATGACCACTCCAAGTGGCTAGGGTCTCCTCAATAGAGTACTGTCTAGATCCCAACTCTTGCGGGAAAGTAAAGCCTCGGTCAAACCCTTCCCAATAGTGAAAACCAAAACGACGTTCAAATTCTATCGCTCCAACGACCCGACTCCCCAGGTCGGGCAGTCGGTCTAGGTAATGCCGACTGTAAATGGTATGAATAAACATCCAGAGGGAAGATTCAAAGTTGGAGAAAATAGCGAAGGCGGCGAGATCGGGGTCATTCTTTTCGATCGTTTCACAAAAACCAAAGGAATCACAGATCCAGGGCTTGGCCTTAGCCCGAATACCAAAGTAATTGTAGGTGCGATTACAAAGATAGGAGGTGCCCCAAAAGGTTTCGCGTGCAGCTTTGGCCAGCAAGGCGCGCCAGTTCACCAAATAGCGCCAGCCGTAAAATCTACAATAGGCTTTGATATCTGCATAAAAGGCATCCTGTAATTGCATCAACCAAGCCTCATCGATGGCATCCGCTCGTGCCTCTTTCAAGCACCAACGCTGGGTTTCTTGCAAGAACAGTACTTTTTCCGGTGCTTCTTGGGCAAACTGCTCCAAAATGACCTGCACACTATCTCGAAAGATTTCGCTTGAGACTTCAACTTGTGCTGGTAAAGACCATGGTAGAATTAGTAAAACTAAACAGAGGCATGAAGAGGATATTCTCAAATACATACGGCAGTGATTGCAGCTACCACGAGGGTCAGCGGTCAGAGATTAACGGTATAGAGATAGGTTAGAAGCTGCGCGAGGGCGGTATGTGTTCGTTCACTATGTAAGATAGTGAGAGCTTTTGTGTAGCTGAAATTTGGGCTAAAGAAATTTATGATTGGTTTGATTCTTAATATTACCTCTTATCTACTCGACGCTTTCACAACCATTAAAGGCGGCGAACTTAGCCAGACTTTTTTCCAGCAACCCTTCCATTTTCTCCTGTTGTCTAAGTTTGGGTTCCCAAACGAGATTTTGGATCATCAATACCTTTCTTTTGCGGTCAGCTTTAAGGTCGATTTTTCCTACAAATCGGTCGCCATACAATAGCGGCAAGGCAAAGTAGCCGACTTGCCGTTTGGGACCTGGCACATAACATTCAAGCGTGTAGCTGAAATCAAAGAGTTCTTCCATCCGTTGACGCTGAATCAGTAAATTGTCAAAGGGGGAAAGGATGTGCAGCCGTTTCCGGAGCTTCAGGTCCCCGATACCTTCTAGTAGTTCAGCCGTAGTATAGTATTGGGTTTGACCTTGCTTCTCTACCCATATGGGAACCAAGGTACCAGCCTCTACCATCTGAGTCAGCTGCTGCTGGATGAGTTTAGAAGTACCGCGTAGGAGATAGCCCATTTCTTTTGGCTTGAGGATGCCATGCGCTTGAATATCTCGAAGAATCAAATGCTGGAGATACTCTTCTTGAGAAGGATGGGTCTGATCAATGTGTATTGGAACAACTCTTTCCGTGATATCATATACCTTTTGGAAACCCTTTCTTGCCGAAATCATGATATGCCCCTGCATGAAAAGCTGACGCAGCGCTTGATTCATGGGATTGCGGGACCAATCCATGCCATTGGAATTCTTCTTGACAGCGACCGGTTTGAAGTCTTTGGACTGCAGCGGGCCTTCTGCTTTTAGCCGGTCAAGGATGTAATTTAGGGTCTTAGTATCTCTCTTAAACCATTGCTCTTTTCCACTCTGGAAATCTCGTTTGCGTGGCAAGCTGTAGCGGTAGTTTTCTATCGGCATATAGGCAGCCGCATGCGCCCAATATTCGAAGACAGATCGATTCTCTTCTAATTGTTGGAGGAAGGAGGAATTGTAATCTTGAATTCGGCTCTTTAAAATGTGATGATGGGCCCTTTCGATCACAGAAATGGTATCGATCTGGACATATCCGATTTGTTGGATCTGCCTTAAGGTTTCAGCGACGCCCTTAGGTTGAGCTTGCCCGGAAAGGCCTTGGCGGTGTAGAATGAGTTTGCGTACGTCTTTGAGAGATAGGGTGTCCAAAGCTAGTGTTTTGGTTTTTAGAAGCTGTTTGGACTTGACAATCTGGTTTTGTTATGCCCCTTTTTCCGCCACTTTTCGGCTTTTTCCTGCCTGGCTGCGCCGAGCAGACAGGTTCGTCACATAGCGCTGCTATTCTCCTCAAAAAGAGCCTCAATTGGCAAAAAATAAGCCTATAACAAATTCCAAAAGCCAAATTCAAACAGCTTCTAAGAGAATTAAAGCTAAAGGTACAGAAAAGCGGCTCAATTTCTTAGGCAGATGCAGCAGCTGTTTTCTCTTTTCGTACTTGTATGAAAAGGGCAACTAAGGACGCAAAGGCAGCAAAGAACCAGGCGTATTGGATATATTGTTTGCCCGCTGCTATTTGATCAAAGCCAATCGCTATGGCTACTATGACGTTCATCAGCAGAACCAAACGATTCAGCCACAAATTGGGCTTTCCTTTTCTCAAGGAAAGTAGAAAGACAAAGTTCGAGATTCCCGCAAGTAGCTGAATTCCGCCAAATAGGATCTTGCCCTGACTCAAGGGATCGATGGCTCCCAGGATGAACAGAAAGCTGTTCAGCGCAAATACCACTCGATTGGTTTTCTCCTTACGATCTGCAGTCATAGCCTATACAAGTTTAAGGTGTCCGCTTCAAGGATAAACTGGAGAACGGAATAGCAAAAATATCTAGCCCGTCCGTGAAGTAGAAGGTACGACCATCCCTACTCAGAGAGGCTCCCCACCCATAGGGGAGTGCCTCTATCTTTTGCGGAGGAGTCCATTTCGGTTCACTTTCACTACCCTCATTGTGGCTGTAAAAGAATCCCTGTTGAGCCGGTTCCCCCTCCAGGTATCTGGTAAAAATGAGGAATTGCTTCTTTGGGCCCATAAAGGGACTGAATTCAGTACCCCTGGCAGTATTAATCGGTGTGGGTAAAGGTTCAATCTCCAATTGTTCACCAACGAACCTACCCATGGCCAAGTCTCCCTCATTTTCGGGGGTATACAAGTATAATTCCTTTTCCGTATACCATTGGAAATATCCTGCTTTAATGCCGGATTGATCTGTGAGATTAACACCGGGGAGCCATTGGCCTTCGCTCTGTTGACTTAGCCAGGTACTGGTTTCCTCTCCTTGTCGTACCGTATATAGAATACGCCGGCCGGAAGGGGAAATAGCTCCATTATAGATCGTATCCAGTTCAACTATCCGTTGGGCCTTGGTAAAACGTCCGTTGACCTTCTTAGCCAAAAAAGGGAGTTGTTTTTCCCAGTCATTACCGGCCGTCCAAAAAACAACCCTTTCATCTTGGGTAAAGCTTAGGTAGTTTTGCTCCAAGGCTCCGGTGCTGATCAGTTCGGGATAGAATTTATACTGAGCCAGCTGCTCAGCGGATAGCCAGCTTGTTTGCGGAACTTTATTGGTTTTGCAATTGGATAATACCAGAAGTAGTACAGAAAAATAGAGGAACTTAGGTTTCATGGACAGACCTTTACTCCCCTTAAAGTAAGTAAAAATGACCGCTTAGCCAGCCATCTCATAAGCTTCTTTCAGCCAGGCCAATAGCTCACCGTCTACCTCTCCAGCTTCACTTAGTTTTACGCGGTGGGTACACATGCTGCCGAAAGGACCTGATGTTTCCAAGCGACCTGCTGGATCTTTACCTTTAATCTTCAAGCCCAAATCCATGCGTGTTTTGGTGGAGGGTTGAATGAGGGCAAATTGTTTTTTCCTTCTTACGCTTACATTGGCCTTTTTAGGAACAAATTCAATATCATCGCCGAAGGCGCTAATAGCAGCCTTTAGTTTCTCGTAAATGGGGAAAAGAACTTCTTTCCCTTTTGAGTATTGGGCATTGACTAAATCCGTAGCATCGTGAGAGCCCGCATCCGCTTCTCGGTACTTCAAGGTGACAAAGTTGGCAAATCCATGCGTTAGTCCATGTTCACTTTTGAGGTATTTCATGATTTCGCCATGCTTCTCTAGGGAGGTAGCTTTAACGATCTTCTTCCATTCCGCCAGGGACTTTCCTGTTTTTTCTAATAAACCTTTTTCCATTGTTTTTTGATTGTTTATTGTCTGGTGTTACCAGGCGCCTAAAATAGCGCCCATTGTTGTTAGTGCGACAACGCAATATCCTGCATTGATCAAAAATGCTGCCAGGCTTTTCATCTCAAATAAATAAAGTATTCCTAGAAAGGTAGCCACCCAGCCAATACCCGCTAAGAAGCCAGCCATCGTCCCGAAACCCATGGTCGCTTCTGATCCAATGAACATTTCCAGGTTAAAGGCAGCGAATAGAGATAGCAGTAAGGAAAGACCAAAGGTTTTTCCGATACTTCTTTGCTTGAGATCTTCTTCAGTAAAGTTAAATGCTTTCATCCAAGCCCTCCCAAAGAGCGGACCGTACCAAATTCCTCCGATGAAGAAGGCGGAGACAGCGGCAACAATAACGGATAACCAATTAATACTCGAAAAGGCAGTTGCAAGATCCATAATAATTGTGTTAATGAAATGATGACACAATATTAGCGATATGCGAACATTTTGTATTGTAAAAAATTAACCTTCGCGATCTAAAGGGAAAAAATTCGGTTCCTCATCACTAAAGTTTTGATCCAAAAACTCTTGTGGATTGAAGCCTGAGAAGTGCCGAAACTCCTTGATAAAATGAGATTGATCGGTGTAACCACAATCGTAGGAGATTTGAGTCCAGGATAGCGTTTGTTTTTGATAGATCTTGGCCAGTATCTCATTGAATCGGAAAATTCGTTGAAAGTATTTGGGAGTAAGTCCCAGGTATTTTTTGAACTGGTTGATCAAGTGCTTCTGGGAATAGGGATAGGATTGGATCAGTGCTGTAAGCTCTGATGCAGTCAAGGCTGGAGCTTTCTTTAGTCGATCTACCAGTTCTAGAATTGCTGGCGGAGGAGTCAGGTCGTTCTTATAGCGCTGGTTTAGCCATTGCTCAGCGGCTTGAAACTTAGCGGCATTATTCTCCCCATTCACTATGGCCTGACGGAGCTTCTTTATGGAAGGACCGACTACTTCCTCAGCTGCAATGACTTTTCCATTTAGCTCATGGATAGGAATATGTAGGAAGGGATGGGCTCCAGTCGGCTTGAATTGAATGACGAACATCTCCGAGTCCTGGTGAGCGGAGATGGAGATGTAGCGCTTGTGCATACCAGAAATCCATGCCTCGGTGTAGGTTGATTGAGGGATCAAGGTCTCATTGTCAAAAGTATTCCGAGGAATTCCATCCAATTCGAAGATCAGAAAGATATGTCCTGTGGGGACTACCCGCTCAATAGAATGGTCGGGCTGGAAGCCCTTAAAGTGAAAAATGGCTTCGATATAAGCCTCAAGTTCCGTACTGATGGTATGCTGCTCTAGGGTCATCTTAGAGTCTTGAATTTGGCAGTTTACTTAGATGGAGGATAAATGTAGGATTTTTGATCAGTAAGCGGAGGGCTGACTGATGGTTTTCGATCAAAAGGCCAAACTCATCTAGTAATTCATGTACTAGGGAGGAGGAATACGGATGCGTCGAACCATTGTATAGCCCGATCAGATCCGTATTCCTTTCCCCTCTCTATGTACTATTCTATGGTATAGTGCACTCCTGCGTATATCATTCTACCAAAGATCGGCCCCCAAACCAGAGTGCTATCAAAGTAATCCCCAAACGGATCATTGGCTCCCAATATCGGATTGGATTGGACGAAGTTGAACAGGTTCTCACCTCCCACGTAGACACGAAAGCGTTCCCCAAAAGTTTTGCTGACTTGTGCATTGGTCATCAAAAAATCTGGTGAACGGTCGGCCACTTGAAGCTCGGCTGGATTGGCTGCAGTCGAGGGTATGCGTTTTGCTCCTTGCCAGTTGAAGGTTAGATCAAAGTCCCATTCCTCTCCCACCTGGTAGCCGAAATTAGCAAATGCTCTATGGCGCGCTACGAAAGGTCGCTCTAATCTCCCTTGCTGATAATCTGCCTGTACATCATTGAAACGATAAGCTATTCGCAAGTCCAAATTGCTCAGTACCGCATAATCGATCTGGGCTTGAAAGGTATTCGAGAAGGACTTTCCATCTAAGTTATAGAAGCGAACGGCTCGTGGAGTGGCATCGTAATCGACTACCACTTGCTGATCAAAGCGAGTATGGTAGCCATCCAAAGTGATGATCAATTCTCGGTTTTGGATAATTACGGTTTGGCGCCAATTCAGACCAAAATTCCAAGCTACTTCCTGGTTAAGGCCGTAGGGTGTATCTCTACCATCACTTTGCAATACAAAAGAACGTGCAGAGGCCAACATACCTAAATTTTCGGCAATGATGCTGGCAGTCCTTCTGCCTTGCCCTGCGGAAAGGCGGAAGATACTTTGCTCATTCGCGGCATAGCGCAGATGCAAACGAGGGGTTAAAAAGAAACCAAATTGATTGTGATGATCGGCTCGCAGTCCAAGTACAGCCGTGAAATTATCGTTCGGCAGATAGGTGTACTCCACGAACGCCCCGGGCACCACCTCATTTCTTTCGAAGAAGCCTTCCGCTAGCCATTCTTCAAATTTATCCGCCTGTAGACTCAAGCCTGAATTTAGCTTATGTGCGGGATCACCCAGCGTTTCTGTATAAATGAGATTGGCATAGAAGGATTGCTGATCTGCATCGTAACGAGTAGTGCCAAAGGACGCATCTTGATTGTGCAAGGAACCATTAAGTTGAAAACCAATACTGGCATCGGGACGATTTTGGAAAACCCTACCGATTTTAGCCCATCCTTCCAGACGGCGGGTTTGCATCCGAGCCCCCCAGGCGATGTTTTGGCTGGCCTCTTTGTCAAAGTCTAGCTGGCCACTGGTCTTGTTGAAGTGGGTGACTTTGATTCCGAATTGGCTATTCCATCCATTATCTCCCCTGTATTTCCAGCGATTTACAGCTGTCCATTCCGTACCCGTGGGCATATCAAGGAAGCCATCCTCATTCCGATCATTTTGGCGAGACTGAGAGTTGCCATGGACCAAAAAACTAGTGTACCAGTTGTTGCCTACCTCCAAACGGGCGTTGGCATTAGCTTCCAAACGACCTCCTTCATTACCGTAGAGGTTAAAGTAAGCTCGTTCGCCTTCTTCAGGCTTTTTTAATTCAACATTGATCTGTCCGGTCATGCTCTCAAAGCCATTGATGACAGAGCCTGGACCTTTTGCCAATTGAATCCCTTCGACCCAAGGACCGGGGATGTACACCAATCCATAAATAGAGGCCAAGCCGCGTACATCGGGCAGATTCTCTCTAGTGATCTGGGTATACGGCCCTGCTAGCCCTAGCATTTCGATTTGGCGGGCTCCGGTAACCGCATCGGTAAATGATACATCAACGGCCGGATTAGTTTCAAAGCTCTCTGCCAGATTACAGCAAGCTGCTTTCAGTAGTTCCTTGCGGCCGATCTGCTGGATCAGAATGGGCTCTACAAAGGATACTTCTATCGCTTTTCGTTTGTAGGTGACTTCAACAGCTTCCAAGGTGGTACCAGGAGTTAGGGTAACTTTAACAGAGGTTTCTTTGGTAACTGTAATGGTGTCTGTATAATACCCCACGTAGCTTACAACCACCTGATTAGCGCCATCGGGGCGTTTCAAACTGAACTTTCCTTCCTTATCAGTGACAGCAGCTGGCTTAGCATCCAACCAATAAATGTTGACGCCTGGCAAGGGGACGGCTTTCCCATTTTCCTCCACTAGAATATTTCCACTGAGGCTTCCCGGCGCAGCCTCAAAAATATCTTTGGGTTGATGTTTTGCTACGACGGAAGCATCTCTGTATTTACAGCAGTCGTGCAGCTTGTCATAAGCGGCATCACTGGCCCTGAGCTGTTTGGTGTCATGTCCAACTGCCGCTACAGCTTGATGCAGAAGGCCTTCGTCAATATCTCTTCCGGAAAGGGCAACGGAGAGCATACGAGTATCCACATTCCAGTCTGCCTTTTCCACACCATCCAAGGCTTGCACTGCAGTTTCTATTCGGTCTTCACACATACCGCAAATACCATCTACAAAGAACTCGAGCTCACCCACTGTTTTTCGGTGGGCGGCAATTTGCTCAGGATCGCGATACTTGCAGCAAGCATGTAACTTTGCATAGGCTTCCTCACTTGCTTTCACTTTCTTTGTGTCATGCCCCGCCGCAGCCACTGCGGCATGTAAGGCTTCTTCTTTCACGCCCTTTTTACCCAAGGAAACAGACAGCATGCGCGTATCTACATCCCATTCGGCAGATTTGACTCCTGCTACCTTGGTCACTGCTGTTTCAATGCGTTTTTCACACATTTCACATAGCCCATCCACGAAGAATTCGAGTTCGTTCTTCTGCTTTCCATGGGCAGCAATTTGATTGGGGTCTCGATACTTACAGCACCCATGTAGTTGGTCATAAGCTTTATCACTTGCCCTTACTTCCTTAGTATCATGGCCTGCCGCAGCTACGGCTTGGTGGACTAAAGCTTCGTCCAGTTCAACTTGACTGGAAAAGAGTGTTAGCATACGGGAATCTACATCCCACTGGGCAGCATCAACCCCTTCGACTTTTTTCACTGCAGTTTCGATTCGCGTCTTGCACATCCCACAAAGGCCATCCACAAAGAAGGAAACCAGTTTCCCCTCATCCCGATGTGCTTCTAATTGCTTCGGATCTCGATATTTACAGCATTTGTGCAATTTATTATAGGCCTCATCCGAAGCACTGGATTGTTTGGTATCATGCCCCACTGCATTAACCGCTTTGTGGAGTTGGGTTGCTTTATAATTAGATTTGGTAATAAGCGTGAGTAAGCGGGAATCTACATCCCAATCGGCCTTGATCACCCCTTTTACTTTTGAAGCTGCTGTCTCAATGCGCTCTTCACACATTCCACATATACCATCTACGAACACACTAGAGGTATCTCTCTGGCCAAGACCTACCTGCGCTACAAAGCAAAGCAGCATCAGACAGCTTACGGATATGATATTTCTCATCTAAGCATAGATTTTATGCTACCGATTGCAGGCGTAATCTAAATTTCCAGGCGCTGGCGATGGGTAGCTAAGCTCAATAAGCTTCCCAGGTCCTGAAAATGTAATCATGCAGTAGCTACTTCCTGTTAAAGGAGAGCCCATCGATAGCAGTACAATGATTTGATAGGAACAAATTTGAGTGTACTTATCCGAGTTGTGGCGGATGCCAGATGAGGTGAGTAAAATCGTGGGTGTATGGGCTTACAACCCATGCCTGCAATTGAGGCTTCTTTTGAGGGATAATTAAAGCTGGTGTCTCCAGTGTTGGAAGAATAATGGATACACAACAAAAGCAATGGCATCCATCTGCACAGGGGTCTTCTTCTGTTGGTGATTCTTCGGAATGCGTGGGAGGCTTACAGCATTTATCCTTTTTCGCTGATTTGTGACAAGATTCCTCCTCCTGTGCATGTTCCTGTTGCGTGTGCAACTCTTGACAGAGGCTGCCACCGTCCCAAGGACGAATACCAGACATGAACATGATACAGCACAATATGAGTGGATAAATTTTCACCCTGCAAATATAGGAAGAAAAATTAAGCCATATGGGCGAGGAGGGAAATTCGTTTTGAGATAAATAAGATGCGTAGTTCACGGCAAATCAGGGTCTGCCGCGAACTTTTTTGGAATGTTGGAGCGCATCAATCTTTTCAAGTGATTGATAGCGGAATTCACTCTTGGTCGTTTCTTCTTGCTCCAACTATATATTTTGGTTTAAAAGAGATCTCCAATAAAATTGGGATCGAATAATTCGTCTAGATAGCTTTCTCGAGTGTTGATTCGGTAGTTGTCACGACAATCACCAGTGCCACTCGCCATGATACTTTGGCAGGTGCCATCGGGATTGGTGGCTTCCCTATGATCTCTGGCCAAGTCGCAGTGCCCCAATTCATGGAAAACCACAAATTCACGCAATAAGTCAGATGCTCGATCCCAAAAAGTTTGGTCTATTTGTACATGATTGGATCGATGAGAACCATAGGTACATTGGCCAGCTACACCATCTTCTTCGAGTTCCTCGATCACACCGGTTACTTCTGCCTGGCGTAGGTTAATGTCCAATCCTCTCAAAAGTCCTTCCTGTTCATAACGATCAAAGTATACCCAAAGGGCTTCATCAACGCCGGGATAGGGCGCAATCACCTCTTCTTCTGGTTCTTCCTCTTCCGGAGGAGTGATATCTGTAAGACTATTATCAATTTGGCAAGATCCCAATAGGAGGGCGATAGAGAATAACCACAGCCAGCTTTTGTGTCCTTTAACAATAGGCATGATCAAAATGGATTTTGGTTAACAAGTGTAAAAGCTGCTGCTATATGGTGATTTGGGTTGAGTAAGTAAACGAATATAAAAACTGCTCATATAACTGAGCGATGGGGTGTGGAAATTGCATGGATAAGAAAACTTTAAGATTTCCTTTTGTCGGGAAATTACCAAAGCGAACTTGAAGCATGAAATTTGACTGTTTTGCTGAATCTTTTACCTTTGACCAGACCTCAAGATTCCATTTCCAATTTGCTAACCATCAATCCTGTCCTATGAGAATGTTGAATACTCGCCTTCTGTTTTTGCTTTGCTTTAGTTTGATTGTATCCTGCCTGAATTTACCGGCACAATCCTCTGTCTATTATCCAGCACCTGGTGATAAGTGGGAAACGAAGACACCCGAGCAAGTTGGGATGGATGCCAATAAACTGCAAGAGGCTATTGCCTTTGCCAAGGAAATCGAAAGTCAATCCCCACGTGATCTAGAGGAGGCTCATTATCTGGGTTTTGGCCGAGAGCCCTTCGGCGATGCTGTAGGACCACACAAGACAAGAGGAGAGGTGACGGGGATTGTAGTACGGAATGGCTACATCGTAGCAGAGTGGGGCGAACCCAAGCGGGTGGATATGACTTTCAGTGTTTCCAAAAGTTTTTTGTCCAGTACCGTTGGGGTGGCGTTTGATCGAGGTTTAATACATTCCTTAGACGATAAGGTACACGATTATATGGCTCCCGTCTCTATTATTGGGCCATCTGCTGGGAGTAATAAGGCGGATTACTTCGGGCAACCCAAGATTTACGAGCCCTTTGATACCCCACACAATAGAAAAATAAGCTGGAATCATTTATTGAGACAAACCAGTGACTGGGAAGGGACTTTATGGGGGAAGCCGGATTGGGCGGACCGACCCAATAGAGAACCACAAACCTGGATTCGACGAGAGCGTCACGAACCAGGGACTCACTACAAGTACAATGATGTAAGAGTAAATGTCCTGGCTTTGGCGGCCACCAATATCTGGCGTCGTCCCTTACCGCAGGTATTGAAGCAATATGTCATGGATCCCATTGGCGCCTCGCAAACTTGGCGCTGGCATGGCTACGAAAACTCTTGGATACTCATGGACGGTGTAGCTATGCAAGTGGTTAGTGGCGGTGGGCACTGGGGTGGAGGCATGATGATTAGTGCCAGAGATCAAGCGCGATTTGGGTATCTAACTTTGAGAAGAGGAAAATGGGAAGATCAGCAAATCTTATCTGAAGAGTGGGTAACGCAAGCGCTAACGCCAACTAAGGCTCGCAAGACCTATGGTTTCATGAATTGGTTTGTCAATACGGACAAGGAATACATCGCATCCGCACCAGAAACGGCTTTTGCTCATATCGGTGCAGGCACCAATATGGTTTACGTAGATCCGGAGCACGATCTGGTCATCGTTGCCCGTTGGATCAATCGTAGGTCGATGAGTGATTTTGTAGGGAAAGTCCTTGCTGCGATCAAAGAGTAGGTAATTACCTCTCCTTTAGCTCGACTTTCAGCTCATATGCGCCTTCCAAAACTCCCTTTGCTCCGGCTACACCAATGAGGATGTTGTAGGGGCGAGCGACGGAAATATAGGAAACAGAACGAGCTTCGGCCGGGGCATTGAAGTTCGGTTGACCGGCGTAGATGGGGTAGCCAGCTTCGCAGGAAATGGCTTGACTGATGTCGGGTGGCGTAACCATGTTATTGATCCCCAGACGCAATGCATAGATGTTAATTCTATGCTTGGGGTCCTTGGGTTGAACGGTGATTTTGAGATCGGAATAGGCTGGCATCTGCATGCGATACAGTACGTGATTGCCTTGAAATTCCACGAAGCGGGTACCGGGAAAGCAGGCCACAGAGCTATTCTCTGCCCACCTTAGCGGCATGGTTTGTCCTTGATCTAGCGCTCCTTCGAAGATGCTGATCTGATTTTGAGGGGTCTCTAATGCATAGACTTGACGCATACTTTGTTCTTCTTGTGCTAGGATGAAAGTTGCGAATAGGCTAAGGGGAAGCCAAAGGATTAGTTTTCTCATGATCCAAATGTATTAATTTTCTTCCTTCTTTGTTCAAAAACGATTTTCTAATAGCATGGCCGCTTCTTCATCCAAGAAAAGTTTCGCTGCTTCGTGTTTGCGAAGGATGGAGGCGGGGCAAGTTGTACTGATCGGTCCTTCTAAGGTGTGCTTTACAGCCGCTTGTTTTGTGGGCCCTGGGACTACACAGACGATTTGATCGGCAGACATCAGAGCGGGTATCGTCAAGGTGATGGCTGCTGAAGGAACAGCTTCGAGCGTAGGGAAGGCTCCATCATTGACCTGTTGCTGCCGGCAAATTTCGTCTAACTCAACGATCTTGACCCAGTGTGAATCTTCAAAATCTGCGACCGGTGGATCGTTGAAAGCAATATGCCCGTTTTCTCCGATTCCCATCGCTACTACGTCTATCGGCTCTTCTCGCAATAGCTGGGTGTAATAGCTAGTTTCTTGGGTTGGATCTTGGTGAGTTGGATCGATATAGTAGACCTGCCCAAAAGGTAAGTGGTTGAAAAGATGCACATCCAGGAAGTGGCCGAAGGAAGCCTCACTAGCTTGAGGAAGGCCCAGATATTCATCCATATGAAAAGCGATCACCCGCCGCCAATCTATTTCCCGATCCTTAGATAAATGATCTAAAAACTCTGCTTGGGAAGGAGCCGCTGCAAAGATGACGCGCACTTGATTCTGGTATTTTAACTTTGTTTTTATAGCCTTAAGAAAAGCTTCGCCAGCAGCGAGTCCCATGCTTTGGCGAGTAGGGTGGATGCTAACGTCAAGTTGGTCACATTGAAATCGTTTTGTCATGCAGTGTTTTTCAATTGGTCAATCGAGAATGGGCTGTCACTACCATAAATATAACGAATGCCTAAATTTTTAGCCAGTCGGATACTATATTTAGGCTAAATCCTTTCTGTGAGTCAAAGAAATCTATTCTCTTCTCGGGTCGCTACGGTGCTGACTATGATTGGTGTGGCGGTGGGTCTGGGAAATGTTTGGCGCTTTCCCTACATGATGGGAAAGTATGGTGGTAGTGCCTTCCTGTTTATCTATTTGCTATTTACGGTACTCTTTGCCCTACCTGCTCTTGTGGGAGAAGTCGGACTGGGGCGCGTTACTCGAAAAGGGATTTTGGGCGCTTTTCAGGAAGCGCTGGGTCCAAGCATTGGAAAGTTGGTAGGTTTCCTTTTGTTGTTTACGGTTACCATTGCCAGTTCCTACTACGTCGTAGTGATCGCCAATGTCATCTTTACCGCGGGCTTTTCAGCGGTTAAAGGATTTAGTGCTGAAAGTATGCCCATATTTGAGGGGCAATTGAGCAACGGGTATCTGCAATACGGAATTGTATTGGGTACGCTCTTCATTAGTTTAGTGGTGTTGGGCCGGGGGTTGCAGAAAGGCATTGAGTGGGTTAGTAAGCTTTTTGTTCCCTTTTTTTTACTGATCATTCTTTATTTGATCCTAAATGCCTTTTCATTGGAAGGGGCAAAGGAGCAATTCCTTGCTTTTTTACAACCTGACTTTGGCGCATTGAGTGCTAAAGACGTCTTCGCTGCGCTGGGGCAGGCCTTCTATTCCCTCAGCCTGGGTGGCACCTTTATGGTCATGTATGGTAGCTACATTAAATCGGAAGAATCCTTACCTAAACTAGCTTTTTGGACAGGGGTAGGAGATGTAGGGGCGGCGCTATTAGCAGGCCTCTTTATCGTCCCCACTGTGCTGGTCTTTGGACTGGATATGACGGCTGGGCCCCAATTGATTTTTGTGACCCTACCCCGCCTGTTTATGGAGATGCCGGGGGGCGCATGGATCGGCTTCTTGTTTATGACCGTCTTAGCGATGGTAGCTATTTTATCTTTGATCGGGGCGCTTGAAGCCGCGATTGGCACAATCGTGGAGATACCTTGGGTACCTTGGAATCGCAAGCAAGTACTCATCGGAATGGGGGTGCTGCAGGCCCTGCTGGCTTTCCCCAGTGCGATGCAGCCTAACTTGATTGGATGGTTAGATCTTATTTTTGGGTCAGGAATGCAGGTGCTAGGCAGTGCTTTGGCATTGATTGCTTTAACTTGGGGGATCGGAAGGCTGCGAACTTCTAAGGAACTTTCATCCGTCAATTCCTTCACGCAAGGGACCTTCTTCTTTCAATGGATTAAATGGGTGGTACCATTGGTTTTGTTCATAGTGCTGATTGGTTATGTCTACAGTTCTTTCTAAATTGAGTAATGGACCTACTTTAGCCTGACAGGGAAAGAATGTGATTAGATGGATGGTGATCTGTCGGTTAAAACCGGCGTTTGGGCTTAATTATGGTCTGATTCCCATTAATATAGCGGAATTTTGAACCCAATAATGATCTCTATGTTGTAATTTCAACCTTGCCCGTGCAATCCAAAACCAATAAAGAAATGACATCAGAGAAAATCATGGCTGTATTGCAGGCCGCTTTAGATGCCTTTAATCGCAATGATCTGGAGGCATTAAAGAACTATGTAGACAAGAATATTACCTACATCATTCGTGGTCAAGGTAAGGTTGCTGGGACCTATCGTGGCCAGGAAGCAGTGGCCCGTGCGCTGAAGAAAGTTAAGGAACTAACTGGAGGGACCATGTTCGCCTTACCAGAGGTCGTTTTGATGGGTGAAAATGCGGTGATGGCTTACATGCGCGTGAGTGGGCAACGCCCAGACGGTAGAACCTACGATCAGTATCAGGCTTACCTATATCGTTTTAATCAAGGCAAGTTGGTAGAAGGTCAAACCATCCCGGTTGATCAGATGGCCTTTGAGCAATTCTTTCAAGATTAGTAAAACTTATTTCCATTCGACTAGCTAGTTATTCTTAAGCGGTAGTCCTTTTTTCCGCCTTCGTCGGAAAACTAGGTGGTAAATGTATCCTTCCCGGTATATTTATGCAAAACGCTATTTATGAAGAAAAGAGACCTCTCCACTTTGGACTTACCCACCTTGCAAAAGAAGAAAGAGAGAGCAGCTACTGTCCAGAAAATTGTTTTGGGCATGATTCTCCTTTACCTTGCCTTCATCGTTTATTTTTTGCTGACCAAGGAATGGGAAGCCCAACGTTTCGGTCCTTTGGTGGCAGGTCTAGCGGGATTGGTCGCTGCTACGGGAAGCCTGAAGCGGCAAATGACTCGAGTAGAGGAGGAGATAGCGAGGAAAAGTTCTCTTAGGTCATGAAAAAGAAATGGATTCTTATTGGCTCTAGTCTTTTATTTTTCCTGATTGCCTTTTTTGTGCTTCTACATTTTCCGCAGGTGCTACTGTCTAAAGCCTTGGATCACGGCCCCTTTACCGTATACAGTCCCACACCCTTAGAAGCTCCAGAAGAATGGCGCTTGCTCCTGGATTCGGCTGCGATCTTATTGGAAAAGAGCGAATTGCACACCCCCGAACAGACCTACCTCCTATTTATGGCGAGCGGCACTACCTACGAACAGCTGCTACGATGGGTGGGCTGGGATAAACCTTTTGCCTTTGCTTTCTTAAACCGGCAAATCTTTCTCGCCGAGCCTCATATCAAAGATGGATTATTTGCCCGTAATAACAGTGAGTATGAAAAACGTTCGATGCTCCAATTGATCGTACATGAAAGCGTCCACTGCCAACAGGACAAGCAAGGAGTCAAAAGAGGCCTTCCGCCTTGGGTGAATGAAGGTTATGCGGAATATGTTTCGCATACTCCCATCTACGAACGGCCTGACTATAATTTGGCCCAGGTAGTGCGTGAACTGGAAGAAACCCGGGGGGAGTATTGGCTTCGTTCAGATTACGGTTATTGGGATATCTGGGAGTACAAGTATTATCGCGTGCTGGTAGAGTACCTCATAGAGGTAGAAGACCTATCCATTCGGGAAATTATCGAAAAGCAGGCCGAATGGAATCCGGCGATACGCTTTGAGCAAATCAAGACCTTCTACGGTGTACAATAACTCCATTTGGTTAACTTGGTACAGGAGTGTATTTTTGGAAGGAACCAGAATAAATTAATCCAGATGGCATCCACACCGAATCAAGAGGACGGTATCAAAGCCGTAAATCAGAATTTCCGTAAATACGATCAAGTCAACAAAGAACAGACCTATCACCTGGTAGAGAAGCAAGATGTGGACGAGTTTGATGAGGAATATCAAATTGCCACCTGCGATATGCGCTTGTTTTTTGAGGGGGGCGAGGAAGGTAAGCAGCAATTTGCACAGGAATTGGGTGCAGCGCTGGAGGGAATTGGCTTTGCGATCCTGACGGGACATGGAGTAGATCCCGAATTATATCCAAAAGCACAGCAGAAAACGGCAGAAATCTTTGAGCAAACGACTTACGAAGAGCGAATGGTATTTAAGGCGGAACGCCATGGGGCCGTCAACCAGGGATACTTCCCGATGAAGACGACCACGATTATACATCCAGATTTAGTCGAGGGATGGGTATTCTGTCGGCGCGCCTTTGACTTGGATCAAGATCCGAATTTTAAGGTGGAGGACTATTGGCCGAAGCCGGAGTATGAGCAATTTTTTCGAAAATTGGTACAAGCTCATGAGGGCCTGATTCATCCCATTATGCAAAGTATTTTGCGATACCTGAAGTGTGATCCGCATTTGTACGATGACAAGATGACTGGCACCAACTTTGGCTTTCGACTCAACTATTACCCACCGATCACGGAAACAGATGATGCTACCGGAGCTGGACGGATGTTAGGGCACGAGGATGTGGACCTCTTTACGATCCTGCCTGCCCAGGAAGTGGAAGGTCTCCAGGTACTAAATCGTGAAAATGGGAAATGGATTCGCTTAAACCCCGAGCCGGGTTCCATTATTCTAAATACCGGCGATTACATGCAGCGCATCACCAATGATCGCTTACCGTCGACCACGCACCGGGTGAGTAAACCCCAAAGCAAATCCCTTTTTACGAAACCTCGCATTTCTTTTCCCATGGCCGTCTACATATGGGAAGATGAGTTATTGGAGGTATTGCCAGGCTTGGAAAACCCAAAGTATGAACCTATTTCAGCCGTAAAGTTTCACACCAATATCACCAGCAAGTATTATGGTGATGATTATGCGACAGAAGTGAAATAAAAGACTTTAAGACCCTTACTGGGTGCTACTTATCATTATTAACCTTAATGCAATGAAAGATCCAAAAGATAGTGTAGAATTAGGAGCCGTGGAAGATCATGGCGGTATACTCACCATTCGTGGTGGAGGGAATAAGAGAAACTGGAACAATATTCAATATAAGCAAGGGATGTCTGCCAAAAATGTAGGCTCCACTAAGCTCTCCTGTAATATAGCCACCATTCCTCCCAGTGGCGTGGCTTACGCACATATCCACGATGGCTTTGAATTAATGTTGTACATTCTAGAGGGTAAAGTACGACATGAGTTTGGGGATGGCTGCGACAAGATTTTGGAGAATGAAGCAGGCGATTTCATCTACATCAAACCTGGCGTTCCGCACGAGGTCTTTAATATGAGTGATTCGGAACCCGTGGTGGCATTTGTGGCGCGATCATGTGCTACGGAATGGGATAATATTATTCCTTACGATCGAGAAAAAAGACAGTAGATGACTTGCTAGACTTCCGAAGTCTCGAAGACTTCGGAAGTCTAAAGCCATCTACTGCACCACCAATTTTCTGTGTTGCCGGACACCTCCTCCTTGTACTTCTACGAAGTAGGTACCGCTAACCATATGCTCAGTTGACCAACCAATTTGATGTTGGCCAGGGCTATAATGTGTACTTTCAATTCTTTCCAACTCTCTTCCCGTTACATCCAAAACTCTAATACTGATTTGTTGAGCTCGTTCTAGCGAGAACGGGATTTGAATCTCAGAATGTGTGGGGTTGGGAAACATCGGATGAAAGGTGAAAGTGGCATTCGGACGAAATAGATCACGCGTCGGGGTCATGGGGTTCAAGTTCTTACGCGTGCTGTAAAAGGCTCGCCCATCCTCCAGGACAATGGATGCACCAATTCCTTCAGGACTTACAAAGTCCAAATCATTACTGATATCCACGATGGGGCTATTGGGAACCTTGGTGACCGTCTTCTCCAAAAGACGCAAAGCTGATACCGTACCCGCAGGCGTGGTTAAAGTACCCCAGCCCTGGGCTTGCGTGGTGTCTAGCATAATGGAACTTACAAACTGCATCCCTTGGAAATCTTGAAAGATCGACGTCGAATCTGCCCAGAAGGTATTCTGGTCAACCGGAAATTGGATTTGTAAGGTAGGAGGGGAGAACCAGGAAATGATCGTGTCTTCAATTTGATTCTGATCAATGTCAATAAAGGAGACCGTAGCGTTTACGCTCCAATTGTTGTTTTCCAAGGTGCCGTATCGATACTGAACGGTGGTATCTGGGGAGCCTCCCTCAACAGGTAAGACCGTGTAAATCTCTAAAACATTTGAGCCAGCAAAAACAGGATTATTAAGGAGCGGATCACTGGGGTCGATCGTTCGGTACTCTTCGAAGGTAACGGTTGAGTCAATGTAGTTGAGGTTGCTGAAATCCCAGCTTTGATTGGGGCCTTGGGCATTGATGATATCCACTAACTGATTGTCGATATTCAGGTTAGTTTCATACAGTACAATCCGAAATTTTTGTCCAATACCGATATAGTCTGAACTTATAATAGGTTGTGCCAAGGCAGAGGAGGTGATCAGCATAGCAGAACAGAGCACTAGGCTGAGGAAATAGTATTTCTTAATGTGGGTAAAAAGGTACATAGGCTTTTTAACCCCCAATCTCTATTAAATAGAGGCTCGTGGCTATCGCCCATATGGGGTAATTGGACGGAGTCCTGCTTTGAAAGTTCAGCCTAGATCAATTAGCGTTCCAGCCATTTCCGAAAGTCCGGTGTCTTACTGCTACTAGTAAGGAAGAGCTCGGGTAATCCATGCATTTTGATGCAGAGTTTATTTTTGGCTTGCCCCTCGATGTTCTCAATGAAATCGATATTGATGACCTGACTTCTATTGATCCTGAAAAAATCATTGGGATTAACCAACTCCTCAATCTCGCTTAGACTATGATTGATGGTGTGCTTTTCTCCTCGATCATCGATGGCCCGGCAGAAGTCTCCGTTGGCTTCAAAAGAAACAATTTTCTCCGTAGCCAATAACTTTATCCCATCCTTCTTTTTGACGGTAAAGCGCCGGCGGTAGGAGCGCTTATCAGCAGCCAATATTTCTTTCAATTCTGAAAGCAAAGGGCTGGCTATACTGGGTTCAGCATTAGGCTTGAACAGCGTAAGGTACTTTTGATGAGCCTCTCGGAATTGCTCAATGGAGTACGGCTTTAGTAAATAGGCGATGCCATTGCTTTGAAAGGCTTTCAATACATATTTATCAAAGCCGGTACAGAAGATGATCGGGCAGTTGACTTTGACGGCCTCAAAAGCTTCGAAGGAAGGGCCATCCAGCAGCTCAATATCAGAGAATATAAGATCGATCTCTTGATTCGTTTCAAGCAGTACCCTTGCCTCTTGATTAGAACGTCCCCATCCTACAATTTCAGCGGCGGGTATTTCACTAAGAATAAAGCTTTGTAACTTCTCGTAGGCGGGTATCTCGTCTTCCAGAACTAATATTTTCATGTCAATCTACTTCTTTGATCAAAGGTAGCTCTACGGTAAAAGTACCATTGGAGGTAATCTTGATAGTTTGCTCGGTTAATCCAGCGAATCGAGCTTTTAAATTGCTCAGACCTGTACCCGTGGAATCTACCGGATGATTTCGCCGCTGGATCTTATTGGAAACTTCAACCCGATCCGCGCTCAGTACTACTCGACTTACGATGGGAGATTCCATACTGGCTTGATTGTGCTTTACGATGTTCTCTAAGAGGGTTTGCAAGGCTCCCGGTGGAATTAGATAGGAGGCTCCCGCTGGCAAATGATTCTCGAAAGAAAATTGGAAAGTGTTTCCAAACCTACAAGTGATCAAGTAGATGTAGTTTTGGGCAAATGCTAACTCTTCCTCTATGGGAACGACATCTAGCTCTTTATTGCCAATTAAATACCGATAGAGCTGGGATAGTTTGTTGATGTAGACCTTAGCAGCACTGGGATCTGAGTCGATGAGGGCATCGACGGTATTCAAGTTGTTGAACAGAAAATGGGGATCAATTTGATTTTTAAGGGACTGTAATTCACTTTCCTTCCGGGCTTTCTCCATCTTGACATATCTCATTTGTGCATCGTATATCTTCTTTCCTCCAATGAAGGCGGCTAACAACCCAATATCCTCCACCCGAATCAATGAGCCTTGAAATATCGAATGAAGACTCCAAGGGTTATTGACACAATTGTAAATCAAGCAAATAGATTGGATAGTGACCAGCCCCATGAGCGCCAGGAAAGATAGGGCCCAAACGAAAAACTCCACAAATCTTCTTTCTGGTAAAAACTTCGCTAAGAGAACAAAGACTAATACATAGAGGGTGATGAAGTTATAGATTACATAGGCTGCTCTCTCAAAAAAAGCATCCGTCCAATTATCATAATCCCAATCCAATAACCCAATAGGAACGGCAAGTCCCAAATACAGTAGGATCAAGTAGAGATCGGTTCTTTCGAATTTGAAGTTCATTCCGTATGCCTTTCCCTAAACATAGCCGTAAATTCCTGCAATGTCAAAGCGTATTCTTTGGATGCGGTGAATTTTCCGATGAAACGGGTGATTTCTACTTTGGAAAATTGGCAGGGCATCAGCAGGTGTAGATCTCAACGACTCACCTCCGATGCCCCATTCATCTAGCGAACCCGGTTGATTTCCTCAGTGGCACTGCCACTATGACGTTTTTTAGTTTTCATATGCGGGTTGCCAAATTTATAGCTCAAGCGCATGTTGACAGCCGGGGTGTACCATTTCGATACGATATCTACGTCCATATTGGCATAATCAATTCGCCCATGCCAGAATCTTCTGAAGATATCCTCTACCCCTAAGCTGATTTTTGCCTTATTGTCCAAGAATTTCTTACCGAAGCCCAAACTCACACCATAGATCCACTCTCCCGTCATAATACCCTCTGGCCCGCCGCTATTGTACCAACCAGAGACTTCGGTCTCGATTTTCCCCGGCAAAGTGAAATTGGCCTCTAAGAAGGCGGTATAGCTCCAGCCCGATTGTAGGAATTGCTGAGATAGGTATTCCGAGTCGAAGGAAACATGACTGGCAATCACGCCACCGAATCCTTCTACGCCTGGGATGAAATCCAGTGGGAAGAAAAGACTCACGTTGAAAAGATCTTGGGAGGCTAGATTGACCACGGTCGTATAGGCTTCGCCAGTGGCATCATTCTGTTCGGTCACTTCCACCATAGCATTTTGGGTGGTTTTATACTCCACGTTGAAAAAAGGTTGTTCCTCATAGGTCAGATTGAATTTTGTGCTGTGTGTTAAAGCAGGGATCAAGGACGGATTACCGCGCTCGTAAGTGTAGGGGTCCCAGTAGTATACGAAGGGATTTAAGGAGGAGTATTGTGGTCGTTCTATCCGGTAACTATAAGCTATGGAAGCGCCCAACTCCTTCGTGATTGACCTTCCTAAACTAAGGCTAGGAAATAGCTTGCCAATGTTTCTTTGCAGCGTGGTATCTAGATTGACCGAGTAACCTTCCGACTGGCTGTCTTCATAGCGGAGCCCCAGCGTACCTGACCAATTTCCCTTTTTGAAGGAGAGTTTGGAATAAACCGCAGCGATTGTTTCATCGAAGATGAAGTGATTGCTTTGTAGGGGGTTGTTGACCCAAACATCATTTGAAGATTCTAGGCGTGATTGTAGGTCGTTGTCCAGGTGCGCAGTGCTGTATTTAGCACCAGCTTGCCACTTGAGGTTTTTGGAAAAGGGATAGGTGTAATCCAATCGGGCAGCGGAGATATTCACTTGCCCCGGTTGCGAGAATTGCTGACCTGGGAAGAAACTTCCTTCGTTGCGTTCTTCCGTTTGTAGGGTGTTAAAGCCGTTAGTGGCTAGATCAACATGATTAAAATCGACTTCCAATTTATGGCCGCTTGTGTCAAATTCGATGTGGTAGTACGGATTCACCGACAGGAAATCCCATTTATTCTTGGCATCATTGATGGATAGAAGATCTAAATCAGCCTTTTCTGGAGAAAAAAAGTCGATCCGGGTAGTATTTTCTGACATCTTGCTGGTACGGTTTCGAGAATACCGGCTAGCAATGCCTAGACGTTGCTGGTCATTGATGTCCCAATCTACGGATAGACTACCGCGAAGGGTGCGAGAAGTAGGGGGCTCGTAGCTTCGCTGATCATAAACATCTCCATTGATTCGTCGGGTAACCAGGAGGTCTTCTAGATAACTATAGCTACTGTATCCAGCGCTCCCATTGATGTTGACCTTCCCCGCGTAGTGACTTAGAGATACATTAGGATTATAGATCCAGCCGTAGTCTTTTCCCAGGCCAAGTGCCACTTGGCCGTTTGTTCCATATAGGCTGTTCTTTTTTAGGATGATATTGATGATCGGGCCAGTGCCGGAGGCTTCAAACTCTGCACCGGGTTGGTGGATTACCTCTACCTTCTTCACATTGTCACCAGGCATGTCTCGCAGCAAGGATTGCACGTCCATATAGCGTGTCGTTTTTCCATTGATGAGGATAGTGAAGTTAGATTGCCCAGCCATGCGGAGTCGATCATTAATCACGATCATCCCCGGTACTTGCTTCATGACATCCAGGAGATTATTATTCAGATTAGTAAGATTGTTTTCTACGTTGACAACCAAGCGATCCGAATGCTGCTCGAGAAGGGGAACCTTTGCCTTTACCACTACAGTGGCGAGCGTCTCAACATCAGCGATCATCTGCAGCTTCAGCACACGGCCGTTGTCTGTTGGCAAAGAAATCTGATCTACCCGTTGTGTAGTGTATCCAATCATGCTAGTTTCCAAATAGAAGGCGCCATCGGGTAGATTTTCCAGGCTGAACATCCCCCTTTCATCTGTTGAGGTTGCCTTAACCAGTTGACTATCTTTTTGCTGGTACAGGGCAACAGTAACGAGGAATAGCTCTTCATGAGCAGGATCAATGATTTTTCCAGTCAGGTGATTTTGAGCAAAACTTAGGTTGAGAAAGAGCATGGCAATGCCAGTCCATAAAATATTGATTTTCATGGCTTTTAAGCTTTTGTTTATAGTAGTAATGTAGGAAGCAGAAAGGAACGGTATTGACTAGTTGTCCTTTGCTGTTTCAATGATACAAACATAGGAGAACCGGCTTCCGAAATCCACTTGAAAAAGGTGAATCGGGGTTTTTATCCGTTAAACAAGTAGGAATTGGAGATTAAGAATGAGAGGGGAAAGAGAAACTCGAATAAAGTTTACAGTTGAAAGTTTAGGGAAGGGAAATTGAATTCTTTAAACCTTCAACTATAAACTATAAACTATAAATTATAAACCCTTTTACTGCTCAATAAAGGAGGTACTAGCACTATGTTTGCCTTTGAACTGATAATCACTCCTGCCATATGACAATAGACTTAATGGTTTGGAGTAATCTCCCTTTTGGTTGAAGCGATACGAAAATTGTTCCACTTTCTGCTGGGAGTTTAGATGGAGGCGCAATTCGAAAGTTGAAAAGCCTTGGCCTTTGATCTTCCAATCCAGCCCTTCAGGGTGGGTGATCTGAAGTTTAAAGCGCTTGATCTTACCAAAGCTTCGGGAAAAGGATTGCTTCTTCAACGCTAGGCCATGCTGTTTTAGTTGGTTGAGAAATTGCTCAATCTCTGCTTTGTTGTCTTGTTTGTCTAGGGTTAACACAATGATTTCTTGAGTAGGCGCGGTAGTTGTTTCCAGGCTTGGGCAAAGAAATCCCAGCGCCATCAGCAGGGTGATAACTTTCATGTTGAATGTTTTTATGTAGTAAGGAAATGTAGGAAATCAATCTCGGGAATAGAAGAACCAGCCTTTGCTTAAGCTCCGTTGGCTAGGCGCTCCTAATAGCGATACTGTTGAGTAATCTGGCCTTTGGCTTTTAGGCTAATGATTTTTTCTTCTTTCTCCTGATTATTATTCATGCGTATGGAAAAACCGAACAATTGATCTGCTTCGTCAAAATAGAGTTTAAACTCCAATTGCTTAAAACGTCGCGCCTTTAGTCTAAAGTCCAGCCCTTCCTGATGTGTTAAGTGTAGGGATATATTGCGAACTAACCCATCTTTGAACCTATGCCGCTTTTTCTTTAGCACAAACCCATATGAACTGAGCAAGGTGAAGAATTCCTGAGTAGCATCTTGATTATAGGTGTTTTTCAACACGATCGGAGTAGTTCTATGGATTTCGTTGGTGTCGATTTTGATTTTGTCCTGAATGGTAAAGCCCGACATCATAGGAGAATCAGCAGGTTGAGGACCCACCGGAGGATTTGGGCCCGTTGTAAGGCCAGGTTCGGATGGTGCATCTGTGGATCTTTCAACGGGCCCATTAGGTGGAACCGAATCTGTCCCAGGCTTTTGCGAACCATTTACTTTTGAGTACAGGTCGGTTTCTTTGGGATCGGGTTCTGTACTATCAGTAGATTCTGACTGATTTGTGCTTGGGTTTGGTGTAGCAGGGCTAGGGACCAGAGGTTTGAATTTTCTCTTTTGCTGCGATTCTGCGGATGAAAGTAGTGAAGGGGAAGGTAAAGCTGCTTTTTGGGTTTGGATCAGCTGCTCAATCGGTAGGATTGGTAAGGCTGATGGAATTGAATCTTCGGCCACTTCAATTTGGGTGACAGAAGTTAACTCGGGTGTTGGAGTGGAAGGTCTCAAACCATAGTAAACCAAACCTGCCCCTACCACTAATATTATGCTATTGAGTCCAATGTTCTTCAATAAGAGTTGCTTGACCGCAGCACTCAGACCTGTAGGTTCAGAAGGTGGAGGAACCGGTACTTGCTCCGCCAGGTGCTGAGCCATTTGCTCAAAAGATACCTTGGGCGCCTCGTTGCGAGCATCTTCGAATAGTGACGATATGATTCTATCTTCCTTTTTCATAAGGTATCTCCCGTTTTGAGCTGTAGTTTGTTCTTGATCACGGCGGCTAATCCTTTTCTCCCTCTAGATAATCTTTGCTTGACGGCCGCCTCACTGCTATCTTGCAATTCAGCAATTTCCTTCACACTGAAACCGGTGATCTCAAATAATATCAAGGCCTCTCTTTGGGCTTCTGGCAGAAAGGTCAAGGCTTTATGCAGAAAGGCTACATTTTGGCGCCGACTGATTTCGTCGTTGGGGTCTGCATAGTTGAGTAGCATGGTTTCATCAGTGGCTGCCACTACCTTTTGCTTACGTCGGTGGTTGGCTAGCAATCGTCTACTGATACCGATAAGGTAAGAGAGAAAGGAGCTTTCCTTTTCCAGTTGGTCGATCTTCTGAAACGCGATCAACAAACTTTCATTCATCAAATCTTCGTAAGGCATATCTCCACAGGCACGGGCTCTGCAAAAGCGTTCAAAGCGGTCGTGAACCCCCTTGTAAAGCTTTAGAAATCGTTCCTGTTTTTGCTGTTGCATAAAGTCTGTGTCTTGATAAAGATTTTACCCTCAAATGCTCCTCTTTCGTTTCCCTTCAATTCTTCTAGTGTTACAAAATAGGGAAAGGTGACATTGTCCCTGAAATTTTTTTTATCATTGGTAATTATCCACAATTTGGTTCAATATGCAATGTAAAACCTTTCTTCTGGTCCTTTTTGCCTTTCTTCTATCTCTCAACCTGTTGGCGCAGACTACTTCGGCCAAGCCCGTAAGTGAACCTCCGAAAATGTTCTCTAGTCGCCATGAGGGTACCTTCGGCGGGCAGAAAATTTCTTACTTGGCCACAGCTAAGGAAACCTACTTACGGAATAAAGACGAGAAGTTTGCCGCAGCTATATGGTCGGTTAGCTATACAAAAGTAGGTGAAAAAGAAGGCAGCCGTAGACCAGTAACCTTTGTTTTTAACGGCGGGCCGGGCTCAGCTTCGGTTTGGTTGCATATGGGCTTATTTGGCCCCAAGTTGGTTCAGGTAGACAGTGAAGCCAATGAGGATGATGGCGCGGCTCCTTATCCGCTCATTGATAACCCATATGGGCTATTGGATCTTACAGACCTTGTATTTATAGATCCTGTGGGGACGGGCTACAGCAGAGTGATTGGTGAAGGGAAGACGGAGGACTATTGGGGCTTGAATGAGGATGCGGCTTCGGTAGCCGAGTTTATCCGAGCTTGGGTGAGGGAAAACAAGCGCTGGAATTCACCAAAGTATATTGCTGGAGAAAGCTTTGGCACCACTCGGGCTGCTGGCGTCGCTAAGCAACTCAGTGGAGGCGGACAGAGCATGGCCTTGAATGGTTTGATCTTAATTTCTCAGGCCCTGGATTATACAGGCTCGACGCCCGTGCATGATAACTTAGTAGCCTTCGTTACCTATTTTCCCACCATGGCGGCTACAGCTTGGTACCATAAAAAAGCGGGACAAGGCAAGAGCCTGGAAGACTTTGTGCAAGAAGCTAGAGACTTTTCACTAGATGTATATGCGCCAGCTTTGTTCAGAGGCAATACCTTGTCCGATCAAAAACGAAAGGAAGTGGCAGATAAGATGACCTATTTTTTAGGACTAGAATCCTCCTATTTGCTGCAGTCAGATCTTCGAGTATTGGTACCTCGTTATGTCAAAGAATTGCTGCGAGATCAAGGACTGGTAGTAGGACGATTGGACAGTCGTTACAAAGGAACAGAGGCCGATGTGATGGCGGAACGTCCAACCTTAGGGGACGTGGCCAGCAATTCTATTTCTAGTGCCTATACGGCGGCCTTGATGCATTATATGAGTAGTGAATTGAAGGTAGAAATGCCTCGGCCTTATCTTACTTCGAATGGCTCTTTATACCCGAAATGGAATTGGCGCCCGGTACCCAAGGACAAAGGCTGGGAACCGCATTATGTGAATGTGTCCCGGCAACTTAGCGATGCCTTGCGGCAAAATAAGGACCTGCAAGTATTAGTGGCCAATGGCTATTACGATCTCGTCACGCCCTTCTTTGATGCCGAGTACACCTTTGCGCGACACGGTATACTAAAGGATCGAATCTCGATGAAGTACTACGAAGCGGGGCATATGATGTATACCCATGAGCCGGATCTCAAGGCTTTGGCTACAGACATTCGTCAATTTCTGAGCGGAAAAAGCAAGTGATGTTTTTAGCTAAACTGCTCAAACTTCAATGGCTGTACTGCTTTTTAGGGGTTGTATTCAATATGATAAGCTGGTTGGTGTTGGCGAAAGGTGGCAAGGCTTTGACCCCCACTGCACCCGTCTCAGGTATAGTCGTCATGGTCATCTACGGGTTCTTCTTATTGGCAGGATATTTCAAACGCATCAGTTTATACCGGGCTTTGATGGGGATAGCCATTTTGATCTTAGGATATGGCGGTATCTTCAGTCACTTTAAGTTGTTGAGTCAATCACCGGAGCTGTATCATTCGGTATGGGTGGGCATCTTAGCCATTTCGATCAATGCTTTTGGATTCACACTAAATAGTTTGGCGGCTTTGAAGAGGTTTACTTTAGAGGTCGCGAGCTAGTATTGAGTTCCACTTAGAAGCCTAATTACCCTATTTGTGCCCGTTAAGACATCCGAAGTTTAACCTAGTCAAGTCTCAGCAAACTTCGGTCTCAACGGATCAGGTTACTCGCAAGGCCCTTCACAAGGGGCAGGGACGAGGTGCCACAATCTATACCAACGTTTATCTAAGGCAAGGCCGTTGTAGGCGCGTTGATTGGCACCGAGATGTACAGAAGTTCCTTGGAATCCGGAAAAGACCAATCTCTTCCAAGCTGTGCTATCATATTGCATTTCAATCAACTCGCCGATCCTATCCATTTCTTCATTAGCCACGGACTCAGGGACACCTTCGTTATCCCCTATCTTCGTAATCAGGGCTGAAATGTATTTAATCTCATTGTTTTCTTTCAATTGGTCATATATTCTAATGTCGAGCTGATACATATTACCTATACTATCCAGTAGTGCGTTTTCCAATGATCTACCAGCCTGATCATTCAAGGACTCAGGAACCACACTAGCTCTTAGATTTACCTTGTTTTTCCAATTGATCACATCGTAAGGGAGAAAGAAGACCAAGAAACTACAAGCCATCAATACTGTGAGCGTCAATTGTGTTCTATTTACCTTCAGCGGCTCACTTGTAGGGTCATACCTAACTAATTTGGTTCCAGCTAAGTAGTCACCAATTCGACGCTCTGGATTAGCTAGGGCAACAATGAACTCTATGTAGAATACAACTGCAGTTAGATTTCTTACAAAACAGCGCATCGGTGAGGCAGGATCTCCCGTTTTGTAATGAACTACTTGAAGGCCGGATTTTCTTTTGCCCCAACTTCGCCCGTTAATAGAGTCTTTGCAGAAATAAAGGATGATACCACTAAGACCTAAATTAAAGAATATAGGTCCAGAAAAGCTCATCAGTTCAGGTTCATGCTGAAGGGAAAAGGACTTAGCTAGTGAAACAAAGTTGTAGGGAAGGAAGAGCAGGAAAGAGATACCAGCCATAATTAGCTGATCGAGTATCATGGAGTTCAGCCGTTCTCCGCTGTAGGGGATATTCATAATCGGTTGTCGTTGCTATGGAATGAGGTAGAAATTCGCTTTCAAAATGAATTAAATTCCAAGTAATAACAACCACATCACGATGTGGACCTACTTCCTAATTCTGATTTTCACTTTGATCTCCTGTTTTTGACGCTGATTCAGTGACTTTTTGGTACGGAGAAGAAGTATTAGTTGTTCCTTTTTGATCTTCTTTTCAATGGATAAGATGGAGTCCATTTGTCTGAGGATCACTCGTTCGGATACATTGTCCCTTTTGAGTAATTCCGCCATTTTATCCATTTCAATTTCCAGCTCTTGATTCCAACGGTCAAACTTGAGCTCGGAAGACTTAATGTTCTTGCGCAAGGAATCTCGTTGCAGCGGACTTAGCCCGATTTCATCTTCCCATTTTAGCACCTCGTAAGGGGATATCATGCCTTTTTTCACATCCTTGCTATTGGATTTCTGAGAAAAAGCAAGCAACGGCAAGGCCAAACCCAAGATCAGTATAAATGGTATTTTCCAGTTGGACATGTGCTTAGGGTTAAGGGTTGAGAAAATCAGTAGGGGATTCCCACTCTAATAATTGATCTCTAGGCTCGGCTTCGTAATCAAACCAGGTACTTTCAGCTGGTGTCGTGAGGTATTGGTAGTAATAATAGGAAGTCGGGGAAAGTGCCAAGAACAATGAGGCTGCTATCCATTGCCATCTTTGTCTGCGCCGGAGCTTCGGATCAGTCCTATTGATGACCTCGCTCATGCTTGGCAAGCTAGCTTGATCCTGGTTCTTCTGCTGTTCAAAAAAATGAGCTAATCTCTCCTCGACATCCTTTTTCATTTCTTTATCTCTTTTCTAGTGTGGACAATTTTTCTTTAATACCAGCTTGTTCGGGGTTGATCGATAGGGCCTTGCGGTAGTGTGCCACTGCCAATTCATTTTGTTGGTTCTGCTGGTAAGCTTCAGCCAGTTTTACATGCGCCCGTGAAGAGGTCGGATGTTCCTTGGCATTCAATTCCAAGAAAGCTAGAGCTTCCGAAGGCCTCCTCCATTGAACCAACCTCCTTGCTACCTGCTCAAGCTCTCTTTCCAACCATTTGGCAGATACGCCCGTTTTACTGGTTTGATAGGCGGCTATGGCTTTTTCTAGGCCTTCTGTTTTGCTTAGGTGAAAAAGCCATTGAGAAAGCGTACTGCTAGGGTGGTTGGCTGCTTCCGCAAAACCCTTGATCGGTACAAATTTCATCTTTGGTAAGGATATTTGCTCACTTTTAACATTTTGCCCCATTAGAAAAGTGAGTATGGCGCGTTGTACATGAGGTTGTGGAAGGATTTGCTCGTGTCCGGCATTCTCCACGATGATGTGACTGGAATTGGGTAACCCAAAGCGAAGGCGTTCCGCCTGATAAGGAGGTGTATTCCAATCCAGGGATCCAGTGAGCATCAGTATGCGAACTGGAGAGATCAAAGGAGCTCGAAATTCTTCGCCGAGGTCTTCCACTTCCAAGACCTCGTATAATTCTGGCCAGCCGGTATTGGCCATAGCTCCGAATTGGCTCCGTTTAGCCTGTGCTTTGATCATGGCCCAGCGCTCTGGTGAGGCTCCGGAGGCGCCATCCATCAACTGACTCATCAAGTTGATACCATGAAACCCCCAACGCTTTTGGACAAACCACTGGAGGACGTGGCTTTCGCCATTGGCTATGCTATGTAATAACTTCGGAAACACAGGCAGATCGCTAGCATCACCAATATCTCGCCGCAAAATGTAGCTGAGCCCCCATTTTCCAACACTGACCGTTCTGGGCTGCTTCTGCTGTCGGTCATAGATCTCCACCTGCATTGGGCTTGCCTCAAGGCGCGCCAGCGCTTTCTCCACCAACTCCTCCCAGTCTGGAATCATCCCGGCCACACCTGGATCTTCCTTCACCATAAGACCTAACTTTTGCATTTGCACATCCATGTTGAGGGGATACTTGAAGGTCTCATCCAGACCTTCCACCCCAATGGTGACCACATTCTCCAAGTGTTCTTCATGCCTGCGTATGGTGGCTAACGCCAAATGCGAACCATAGCTAAACCCGAGTAGGCTTATTTTCTCCCATCCCATGGCTATTCGAAGGTCATTAATATCATCCGCACTTTCCACGCTGGTGTAGCCACGCAGGTCTACTCCCCGTTTTTTGATGGCAGGCTGAGCTTTCTTGATCAGCTGATAAAGGTGTGTGATAGCTTTCTCCTGATCGGCAAAAAAGTCTTCGGGCATCGGGTTTTCGCTTGCATACCTAAGGTTTCCTCCTGATTCACCGGTCCCACGTTGATCCAGGAAGATCAAGTCGCAGACCTGCAAGAGAGGGTACCAACCTTCAAGCGCTCCGGGGCTATCCGCATATCCAGTAGAGGACCCGCCTGGTCCGCCTTCCAGATAAACTAGCGGTGCTTTAGGGGTGGGGGAGGTGCTTTTTAATTGAACAAAAGCCAGGTCAATGCTTCTACTATTGGGAGCGTTCCGGTTTTCCGGAACGGTCAAGGTCCCGAACACGGCTTCGATAGATTTACCAGAAGCGGTTTGCAACGCTTTTTCCGTTAGGCTCAATGATGGCGTAGTTTGAGCAGCCATAATTACGCATGACAAACTGCTTAGTAAGAGTTGGGTGATTTTTTTCATAATACTCATTTTGATGATCCAGATGATTGCAATAACAGTCTTAATTTTTCTTTGGCCCTCGCATAATGCGAACGAGCCGTACCCAAGCTGAGTCCCAAGATATCGGCCGCTTCGGCCAAGGTTTGCCCTTGATAAAATACCAGGTGCAATAATTCCATCTGTCGTTTGGAGAGTTTTTTCATGGCGGCGGCTAATTCCACTTGCTGCTCTTGCTCCAAGTCCAAGGGCGCTGGATCCAGCGCTCGATGATTGCGGCTAAATTGGATCCGCAATTTGATCCGAACACTTCGTTTTCTTTGTAGATCGATCGCCGTGTTTCGGATCACTCGGAAAAGCCAGGCTTTGAATTGAGTTGGCGGTGGCGGTACCGCCTTGCCCTCTAATACCTTCAAGTAGGTGATTTGCAGGGTCTCTTTCGCCTCCTCTACATTACGCTGACAGCAAGCCATAGCCCATCCATAACTAGCAGTATGGTATTGAGCTAGGAGTTTCTCAATGTCAGCCTTTTCCTCCATGTGGCAGATGTTGGGTTGCTTGTGTGGATGTTATATCGTTTGTCAATTGCGTATATATTACAAGCTAGCAAAAAAAAATGCACTTATCTTTGATGCCTACGAATCATCACTTGACCGAAGCTATGACAAAAACAATTCTCTCTTTGACTGCTCTACTGTTGTTGAGCAGCTCCTTATTTGCCCAATATCAGATTGGTCTCGTGCCAAGACAGAGCCCTGACCAGGGCGTGTATCAAAAGATTGGCTATACAAGTATTGAAATTCGTTATGGCAGTCCTCGCGTGGCTAAGCGAGAGATTTGGGGTAATATGGCGCCCTATGATAAGGTATGGCGGGCCGGAGCCAATAATGCCACCACTATTGAGTTCAGTGAAGATGTGAGCATCGAAGGGCAATCACTAGCAAAAGGGAAATATGCCTTTTTTGTGATTCCTAAAGAGCGAGGCAAGTGGACCTTGATCTTTAATAAAACGGCTAAGCAATGGGGGGCTTTTCGTCATAAAGCGGAAGAGGATGCCTTACGCGTGGAAGTCTTACCCAATCGCTCTCCTTGGCAAGAAAACCTACAGTATCAGATCGAACCTATTGGCTTTGAATACGGCCGAGTTAGTTTGCTATGGGGAGAGGTGAAGCTAAGCTTTGAGGTGGAGACGGCCTACCTGAGTCTACTGGCTGATCTAGTGGAAGAGCGCGTGGCAAAAGCGGATGAGAATATTCGGTGGGTAGTCTATATCCAAGGGGCCGAGTATCTAATCAACCAGGAGGAAAACTTAGCGCAGGCCGGCGAGTGGTTGAACAACGCTGAGTTCCAATCCAAAAATATCGTAGGATGGCACGATCAATACTACCCTAAGGCTTATGTGTTAGGACATTTGTACTGGTTAAAAGCTAGATGGTTAGCAGCTCATGAACAATACGAACAAGCCATATCTTATGGAGAGCAAATGAAAGCCTTGGAGGGGAAGTACACTTTTTACGGAAAGGAAAATGAGGAAGAAAACATTGATGAAAGGCTAAGTGATTGGCAAGCGGCTTTGGAGGCCAAGCAGTAGAAAACCTATGGATATAAACCTCCTGGATTTAGTGATACTGGTTAGCCTGGCACAAGGCTTTGTATTTGGACTGGGGATTCTCCTTTCCAAAGCATTTAGATCTACTCCTGCCCGATTATTGGCTTATTCCATCATGATGATTGCCACGATCGGTCTGAATATCTGGCTCTCCCGTTGGGACTTTGATGAGCAGTATTACCTCATTGACTTTTTTGGTGATGATGTGCCGTGGATGCTGCTCTACTATGTTCCGCTGTTTCTATTTTTCTTGGAATCTGTTCAGCACCCTTTGAGATGGAGCAAGCGGCGATGGTGGCTAATTTCTCCTTTCGTACTTTTTCTGATGCTAAACATCTTCATCAACCTAGATGTCGACTTCGGCTGGTATGCTATCGCCGGAATGGAGGAGATAATGGAAATTGTTTATACCGCTGAATTTTTTATCGCCTTGGCTTACAGCCTATTTCTAGCAAGTATGTCCTATTGGCTGGTATGGCGGAGGCAAGGTCCAGGTGAGGCAAGAACTTGGTTAAAGAAAATCTGGTGGATTTCTACCGGGCTAATTTTGTTCTGGCTGCTTCTGGTACTACTCCCTTCTGGGCTTTTCGGCGGTGATCAAACAGTGGACTATCTATTGTGGGGCGCCATTTCCGGCTTTATTTATTGGACGGCCTACAAAGGACTTTATCAGTTCAAGCTACCTCAAGAGCAACCTTTACCTGAGACACCAGCCACAGAACCTCGCCCCTTTACCCCAGATAATACTCATTTTCTCCGGCTCGAAAAGCTAATGCAGGAAGAAGAATTGTATCGCAATCCCGCTTTGGGGCGGGATGCCTTGGCGGAGCGCTTGGGCATTAGTGCAGGTTACCTTTCTCAGCTCATCAATGCCGTTACTGGGCAGAACATTACGCATTATATCAACAATTACCGGGTGGAGGCGGTAAAAAAAATGATCCAAGACCCAAATTTTGCTCAATACAGTTTGCTTGCCCTGGGAGAGGAAGCTGGATTTTCCTCAAAATCAGCCTTTTATACCACTTTTAAGAAGAAGGTAGGTATGACACCCAACGCTTTCCGAAAGCAGTAATCAGCTGCTGTTGATTCCTCAAAAGGTTCTGATTCCTTAAGTTTTAACATACCTGAACCTCTACCCTCATCGACTCCTAGGGGGCTATCCCACTTATTTTCTCTTTGCAGTAGACAGACACAACATTTCTTAAAAACAATCTACGGAAGATGAAAATTATGCTGGAAAAGGTGATCGTTATTTTGGGCTTATCACTACTAGCTCATAGCGCAATGGGCCAAAAAGAAGCCAATGATAAGGAGAATGGCTGGGGACTCGAAGTCGGGTGGCGTCAACTCTTATTGGCAGATCGACATGCCTCTCCTTTATTGTATCAAGCGGATGCCCTGGACATCGGTGGAATATATCGTGGAGGATATGCGCCGAGGTGGGAAGTTAGCCTCAACGCCCAGATCGGGACCAATCAAGCGCGGAACCTTGGTCAGCGGACAGGAGTGTTGGAGGGTTCTCCTGATATTTATGGCGAGAAGGAAAGTTTTGATGTAAAGGCTAATCCCTTCCTCTCTTTCTTGGGTGGCCAATTATCTGGAGGCTTGAGCTGGCCCATCGGAACGCGACATCGCCTAGGAGCACAGGTATCACTCGAATACATTCAAACGGGTATGGGTTTCGACACTTGGCATTATACCCAATTGGATCTCAGTCCTACCTACAGCTATTACTATCCACTTGGACCCGGTCAATTCAAGCTGAACTTCAGCTTACCGATTCTCGCAGCCGTGCAACGACCTACCTATGCCTTTGATCCAAGTCTGCCTGATGAAGGCAACTATTACAAAGCCTATCTCCAGGAAGGGACAAAACTCGCCTCCTTAGATCAATTCATCAACCCGCAATTACAGTTGGGGTACACCTGGCATCGGAGCAATGGCAAACGCTTTGGCTTACACTATCAACTAAGCTGGCTGAACTATCCGGATCCACGGCCAGTGCGGATGCTAGGGCAGGGCTTGAGCCTCATACTCACCCGGTGAATACTCACCGGGTGAGGTGGGGTGGTCAATTAACTAGTTTATTAATGGAATCGCTTAATGACCAGGGCATTCAACCAAATGCTTCGCTGGCCCGCCGCATCTTCAATACGCACCAAGACTGGATCTTTTCCATTGGACTCAAAGGTGAAAGAGCAATGTGCGGCGCCACTGGCTGGCAACATCTTTCCTTCCGTAATCTGTAGCTTTTTACTGACCGTACGACTGACGCTCGAAAGCTTCAATTGTAGGACCTTGGCATAGGGTATTTGAGTTAGGTTGAGTGTTTTTAGGCGTTCTCGGTTGGGGTCCATGCTATCCGTATTTGATCGGGGGGCGTGATGGTAAGAGGTCACTTCATAGGTGCCTGCTGGAAGGTCGTGGAGTTCGATGGTTAAGCCCTTTTCGCCAATCTCCAAGAGCCCTTCTCCGATGGCATAACCATGGTAACCCATCACATTCATTTCTCCTAGCCAACGCATGCCACCATCGGAGGAGGTACTTTCTAGAACGATTTTAACTTCTCCCCAATCATCTAGTTCCAATTGACTCTTTGTGCCATCTGTCCCGTTCCAAGGTGTCCAGCCATATTGCAGTAATTGCTTGGAAGAACCCAAGTCTATTGCTATCGTTTCGACATCAGTAAAGGACTTAGTGAGGGAAGCCATCACATCTGAATCGTACGGACTACTGTCCCAGCTTGCTTGATCGGAGCTCAAGCCGGAGGAACTAGCGGTGAGGGTAATGCGGCCTGCCTCCAAGCCAGCTCGGATTAGGACCGGAGCCATCCCCTGGCCCTTCTCTAAAGCCTTAGGGTTGGCCCTGATCTTTGTTCCATCTCCCACGATCGTTGCTGGCCCCTCCACGGAAAAGGAAATGTTAGCTTCAGCGTCTTTGAGTATGGTCCCATTCTGATCTACTACGTAAGCGTAGGCTACGACAATGTCAGCTCCGTCTGCGGTAAAGGAACGCCCGGAGGTGTCTACCACAAGCCGAATGTCGCTAGCTCGCCCTGGTGTATAGGTAATATCCGATGCTAATACCTGGCCGCCAGTCCAACCTTTGGCTTCAAGTTTTCCATGTTGGTTATCGGTAATGCGGAAGCGAAAGGGGGGATGATCAAGCGCAGACATCATGCCACTATAGTCCGCTCGTTGGCGTGCTATCGATTTTCCATTGAGCAATAACTCTACTTCTTCTGTATTGGCATAAACCACCACTTCATCTGTGCCTTCCTCCCAGGCTTTGGCAATGAGCACCTTTGGCTCTTCTTTAAGCTCGATGGGATACCAGGGAGTCTCACCGTACGTATGCCGGAATATACTCATGATCCCTCCTGGTCGTACTTTCTCCGGCCAAGAACCAGGGTGGAAGGTGTAGTAATCATGGGCTGTCCAAGCTATAATACCGGTGAGTAGAGGATCCATTTTGTAGCGTGCCAATTGCTCAATACCCTCCCGACCTTCCATGGCAAGCATAGGTTCATGGCGATACCATTCTACGGGTCCGTAGATCATTTGCCCATATATATCAGTCAGTCCCGAAGTCTGCCAGCCCGTCCAACGGCTGCTTTGTGAGGCGGTAAGGCGAGTAGGGTCTTCTTGCTTGACGGCATAATGCATTCTAGGTACGTATCCTCTATGATTAATACCTGCCCCCCAGATCACTACCGAAGGATGATTCCGGTGATTGCGAATCATGGTGCGGGTAGCCCTTTCTAAATTGTCAAACCATGCTTCTCCCCCAATGTTGATCCAGGTCGGAGCTTCCTCATACACCAAGATACCCAGCTTATCGCAAGCCTCAATCAAGGCATTGTCCTGCGGATAATGCGCTGTTCGCACCACGTTAAAACCCAAGGCTTTGAATTGTAGCATGTCCTTGTAGTGGAGACTATTGGGCAAGGCATCACCGATATAGGGAAAATGCTGGTGTCGGTTGGCACCAATGAGCTTGATGGGTTTGCCATTTAGGAGAAAGCCTTCTCTGGGGTGCTGTTCAAATTTTCGGATACCCAGATTTTGCTCGATCCCATCCAGCACCTGTTCTCCTTGATAAATGAGGGTATTGACGCGATATAGGTAAGGATCTTCAATGGACCAAAGTCGTGCGTCTTTTTCAATGCCTCCAATCTGTCGAAAGATACCGTGCTGCCCTGGGGCCAAAGCTTGGGTCTGGGACAACTTCAAAATGACATAGCCATCGGCATCTACGATTCGATTGATGATGGTAATTTCCTGGTTTACCTTCGTTTCATTCTCCACTACCGTTTTGATGTCAATCGTCGCATTGCCATTGATGGGATCTACCGAGGGCGTGGTGAGGGTAGTTCCTGCATCTAGCGCTTCCCAATTGAAAGTAATTCGGACCGGGTTCGTTTCCACCAGATATACGTCTCGATATAAGCCACTGAATTTTATATAATCGAAAGGGCCTGGATCTGGCGGTACATCTTCTCTTCTCCTGTTATCGACCAATAAGGTGATCTGGTTCTCTTTTCCCTTTTCTACAAAGTTGGTGA